>OLQD01000059.1_pt1 | contig 96856 bp, 107 predicted proteins | sample 1672841 | NCBI WGS metagenome assembly OLQD01 (sample SAMEA3136729, study PRJEB25190) | human gut metagenome | biome: human gut; feature: human-associated habitat; material: faeces | place: Austria | collected 2013 | reverse complement strand
TACACTGATAACTATTAACTTTTACACTTATCCAAGATAGCGGGTATGGAATCTTAGATTACAATTAAGCTAAATAGTAACCCGGGTAAATAGTAACCCGAGAATCCCAATTGTAAACCAAGAATCTGCACTGAAATAATATCCGTCATCTTCCTGCACCAGACAAAACGACTGATGCCCCAGAAAGCCTGTAAAATAGCCACTTTCGGGATACACAAGACAGGACAAAAATCGACTTTCATTTTAAGAGATGAGTGCTAATTATTTTAAAGTAATTTTTAAAACCCTTGATTTTACAGGGTTTTCAAGTTTTATTAAATTGATTTTGGCGTTTACTGTGCCATTTTTTCATTTCACGCTTAGCATCAAATGATACAAAAAAGCAGTCGATCCTAAATGTGAAAGACTGCTTTATATCATATTTCTTATTGCTTTGTGTGTATATTTAGCTGATTGTCTATATCCCTTCCTGCCATATTTTTATGTTATGCAATAATCACCAGTCACTATCCCAGTCACTTCCGCCTGAATCCCAGCTATCACCGGAATCCCAATCATAGTCGCTGTCATAATCACTGCTCGAGCTACCTGAGCTCTCATAGTGGTCTTCATAATAGCCGCTATTCTCAAATTTGATAATCGAGCTGTCCCACACTAGATCTGAATAGTCAAAGCCATATAGGGATTTGTTGTCCAAAACCTCCTGCGGAACATCCGAACGACTGATTTCATTATAATCATAGCTGTCGTCATCGTATTCGAACCAGCTATAATGACTGTTTACATAGACCGTGTCATTATACTTAAAGTAATCTGTTTTGCAATAATTGTGTATAGGTGTAATGAGCACAAGTGCAATTAGAAGTACAGTAATAAAATAATGCATGGCATGGCGCATTGCACTGCCCTTTGGCTTTTTAAGCCAGGCCGCGTACAGTCCGAACGGCTTAAACCTTTTGTGATTTTCAATAAAGTCTGTCAGAAAAAATGCGCATACAATACCGGCAATACCCGATATCAGCAAATCCCAGCCAATGCCCTTATACGTATCATTGAGTGCAAATCCAACTATAATCAGGACAATGAACATAACAATGCCTATAACCATAGCAATAGATGGCTTAATGATATACTCATTTACATTTTTAGATGAAAATGTATCTGAAAACATCTTCTTCGTTTCCTGAGCAAAATCCCCATTCGTATGCTTCTGCTGATGCGCTTTTTGATTTAAAATCTCATCCTTTAATTTAAGATACAGCTCATTAACAGCATACGCCTCATCTGTACCCTGATATCGCACCGCACGAGTGCCGTCGGCCTTATTTTTGTAGACGATAAATTCATTTCCATCCTGATAAATACCAAATGCCCTAGGCTGTCTGTAGTCTATTCCTATAAAAAATCGTGTGATTTCATATGGTGGAAGATGTCTGTCCTCGTACCATTTTGCAAGCTCTGCTATGGTCTTCGGCGTACCGTCTGCCGTCCTTTTTATTGAATTATTGCTGGCACCACAATAAGGGCACTGCTCAACAGTCTCCGGTATCATGGAACCACAGTATTCACATTTAATCTCCAATTTAATTCCCTCTGACTTTCTAAAACCTAAATTTCCATAAATATACTATCAAATATACTCCTCAAAGTCCATAATTCAGTTATTATTATTCCTAATCAAAATCTGTATGATTTTATCATAATTTTCCGGTCTGTGTGGAAACGTACAGTCTGTGCATACCTTGATTTTTTTGCCATTCTTCTCTATGTAGGTCTTACTTCCGGGACAGTTTGGCATACTATACATAGGACAATAACAAAACAGACAATTAAAGTCATCCGAAATTCCCTTGTGACACGGAAAATATTTGCAATCTTTGTTTTTAAAGTATTTATAAGAGTTTTCCATTTTTATTCCTTCTATATTCATATGCTTTTCTTACAAGGCTCTCTGCAAAATGCGGATTTGACGGATAATACAGGTGCGGAAATCCAAGCCAGTAATTATCATGGCTTATCACACAGTCGTAGCTTCTGCCTGTAGCTGGCTTGGTCGCAATACAATCGGCTCCGTTATCTGTGCTGTCGTAATAATGAAATTCATGCGCCTTTATTTTTTCATTTAGCGGTAGAAAATTGCTATGCTTTTCCGCAAGCTCAATATATCCGAACCTGACAAGCTTTCCCTTAAAATGACACCCACCATCCAGTGCCCCCACAAGCTTAGACTTATTCATATCATTTTGTATATCTGCTTTATTTTGTGTATCAGCATTGTTTTTTTCATCATTATCATCACAGATGTTACGGATATATGTGTGAAGATACATAAATCCACCACACTCTGCAACCGTCGGCATTCCGGCTTTAAAAGCTTTTTTTATGGCATTCAGCATAGATACGTTTTTACTCAGTTCCTTTGCATACAGCTCCGGATAACCGCCTCCAAGCAGCATTGCATCACAATCCTCTGGAAGCTTGGTATCGTGAATCGGTGAAAAATACTGTAATTTTGCACCGCATTTTTCAAGAAGCTTCCAATTATCTTCATAATAAAAACAAAATGCTTCGTCCATGGCAACAGCTATGTTTACGGTATTATTTTGGTCTTGAATCCTCATAGGCTCTGCATTTTTTAAGGTTTGACGCTTATCTTCATCTGCACTTTCGCTGTCGCTAATTTCATCTGCCGCTTCTGCTATATCTATAAACAAATCCATATCTATTGTCTTTTTTAGTCTGTCGGCAGTTTCATTGAGCTGTTTTTTTATATCTGAAAGCTCATTCGGCATGACAAGCCCCAGATGTCTGCTTGAAAGCCCGATATCCTTCTGTTCCGGAAAATACCCGACTACTTTTACGGAAAGCTCCTTCTCTATCAGAGGCTTTATGATGTCATAATAGCCCTTCGACATCCGATTGAGCAGAACCCCCTTAATCAAGTGGTGCGTGTCATACTGCAAAAAACCAGCTATAAGAGCAAGCACTGACTTTCCCATGCCCTTTGCATCCACCACGAGTATTATCGGAGTCTGCGTCACCTTTGCCAGATGGTATGACGAACCCTGCTCATATATTCCGCCAAGCCCGTCATATAATCCCATCACGCCCTCAAGCACCGCAAAATCACCATCGGCTCTTTCATCTAAGAAAAGCTGCACTGTTGTCTTTTCGTCTGTAAAAAATGTATCGAGATTTTTGGATGGTACGCCAAGCACCTTTTTGTGAAACATCGGGTCAATATAATCAGGTCCGCACTTATATGACAATACGTTTTTTCCGCTATCCTTTAAAAGCTGCAGTAAAGCGCAGGTTATCATTGTTTTTCCGCTGCCGCTTTTTGGTGCGGCTATCATAAAACGATTTATTTTCATGTATTCATCCTTTATTTCATCATATATCTTAAAATATCAGCCTTCGATGATTTATTACGGGTTGTAGCATAAAAGCCCAGGTTAAAATTCAAACGAACATATCCACACCGGATTTTCTGCCTGCATCAGATGGTAATGTCCTATCTGCTTTGAGCGGCTGACCTGCAGCTGCACGATATCCTCATTTTTCACATCATATGCCGACAATATTTCCTTTATCTCACAAATTGTTTCCATAGAAATTGCATTTATCACTATACGGATATGTGGATTTTTTGCTTTAAGAGCCTCTATTATCTCCTTTAGATTGCCACCGCTGCCTCCGATAAATGCGTGTGTCGGCACCGGAAGAGTGTCTATTCCGTCAGGAGCCTTTGCATTTATCACATGGATATTTTCAAGTCCATGCTTTTCTTTATTTTGCGTGATAAGCTGCACGGCATTTTCCTTCTGCTCGATGGCATAGACCTCCATATCATCGGAAAGTGATGCAGCCTCTACCGCTATTGAGCCGGTTCCGCTTCCCACATCATAAAGCACTGAATCCGATGTCAAATGAAGCTTGCAGATGCTTACATGCCTTATTTCCTCTTTGGTCATCGGAACCTTTTCACGGATAAATGCTGCATCACTTAGCCGCGGTGTAACATTTTTTGCAACCGGATTGGGATTTTTTATCATGCAGATATACAGTCCCTCCCTTTTAAGCTTTGTGCACTCCTGTGGCGAAAGCTGCGATATAGTTTCATCCGGATATGATAGCTGGTATCCAACAGTTACCGAGCATTTTTGTAAACCATACCTTTCGTCACTGCTTAATAGGTGTCCAAGCATATTCACATCCTTTACACCTGACATCAGAATAAACGTTTTTGCATGGTGGCTAATCCGTGATGTGATATTAGAAAGCTTTACTCCGTGGATGCTGCATATATACGCATCGTTGTAGGTTTCACCGACTGTTGCCGCCATATATGACACAGATGAAATTCCAGGAATGATTAACACGTCCGCATTTAATTTTCCTTCAGATATTTCATTTTTTATCGCCAGATACAGCTTTCTGCTTCCACTGTAAAAGCCCGTATCTCCCGAGAATAATATAAGAACATTACTGATTTTTGCAGTATCTGCACAAATTTCGTATAGATAAGGAATAATCTGTTCTGCAAGATAATACGGCTTTTTGTCTATCTTCGCACTGTATTTTTCTATCATGCGGCTTGCGCCAAGTATAATATCAGCGCTTTCTATTGCATCTGAAACAGCTTTTGTCTTGCAAGCATCATTTCCCATTCCAATGCCGGCAAGCATGATATGAAGCTTGTTATATTTCCTATCAATATATTCACAAACAGCTTCAAATGACATTCCATCATCCTGCACGCTTTGCCCCACAATATAGACCGGAATATTTTTATTTTTTGCGGCAGCTATTTTCTCAATAAAGCCCCCGGCCGCACCGCTTTTTTTGGTGACCAGACATCTGATGTCATACTGATCAATAAGCGCCTCATTAAGCTGTGTGCTAAACGGTCCCTGCAATGCCAGAATGTGCTTTCCTGTAATATCATTGTGCATGCACAAGCTTATGCTCTCAAGCCCCGGAAGCACGCGCACATACAATCTTTCCCTGACGTCTGAGGTTTTACAATACACTGACAGCTCCTTGCTTCCTGTTGTGAGCAGTATATTTCCATCTGTATTGTTAAGTGCCTTTGCACATGCTTCATTGTCCTCAAAATAGCGGATATTATCATAATCTGCTGATATATCCGTATCTCTTTTAAGACGCACATATTCGATATTTTCTGATATGCTGCTATCCGCCTGATTGTCTGTAACAGCATGTGCCTTGTTAAACGCATAAACTGCCTGCTTTATATTTTCGGTAACTATGGCTGCATACGGATGGGTTGCATCCACTATAAGCTTACATTTTTGTTCCTCAAAGAAGCTTCTCATGCCTTCGCTGTCCATACGCCCCATATGAACATGCGCGAACGGATTTTCCTGTAGCACGATTTCACCATACTCGGTTGCCACACAAACCGTATGCTCTATGCCTCTTTTACACAGATGCTCTGATAGCTTACGTCCCTCTGTTGTTCCTGCAAAAATCAGTATTTTACTCAATCTGATATCCTCTCCTTGTGACAAGCTTTCCGTCAATTATTTGTGTACCCTCATTGCCGATAAATACCGTCGTAAACATGTTAACCTGTGCACTACGGAGCTCACCGAGGGTACAGACCGTATAGCTTGTTCCCTCACGTCCGATATTTTCGACATAGCCACAGGCTCTATCCGGCTCTATCGCACGAAGCAGAATATCACAGGCTCTCATCAGATAATCCTTTCTCTTGTGACTTGACGGATTGTACAGTGCTATGACAAAATCACCCTCTGCAGCAGCCACAAGACGCTTTTCAATCTTATCCCACGGCGTGAGCAGGTCACTTAAGCTGATGGTACAAAAATCATGGTTTAATGGTGCTCCAAGCACTGCCGCACCACTGTTTGCCGCTGTAATGCCGGGTATTACCGAAAGCTCTACGTTATCGTATTCCTGCCCAATCTCATACATAAGAGAGGCCAGTCCGTATATTCCGGCATCGCCACTACATACAAGGGAGACTGTTTTGCCCTCAAGTGCCTTTTTAAAGCACAGATGACATCTTTCTTTTTCCTGACGCATTGGAGTGGTCAAAAGCTCTTTTGTCTGGAATTTTTCTCCAAGCAGCTTTATATATACGGTGTATCCTACTATGACATCACTCGCTTCCAGGGCATCAATCGCCTGCTTTGTCATCATGCTTTCAAAGCCCGGCCCCATACCTACTATGTAAATTTTATTCATGTTAATCTCCATCTCTACTAATTTTATGTAACCATGCAGCTATTTGCAATTATATTTAATGATATGAGGGCCAAAAGGTATTTTGCCCCTCATTTATGATTAATCAGGATACCTTGCTGCCGCAACCGTTACCCTATCATATTTATGTTTTTTATAGATAAGTTCTCCTGCTTTATTGCATTCCCTGCTGCATACAAGCACCGCTGCACGCTCGCACACGTTGTCCACTCCAACATGCTCCCTGACAAACTGCGAGGCACTGAATTCTCCCTGCACCGCCATGAGCTCATCCGCGGTATAAGTGACAAAATCTATCCTGTTTCTTTCGCAAAATTCCTTTATTCCCGGTTCATCTTTTTTCACATCTATTGATGCGATCATGTCTATATCCGAAATATCTATTTGTAGCTTTAAAAGACTTTGTCTGATTGCCCTGTCAATATTTTCAAACGCTGTATCCCTTCTGCACCCAATACCAAGTACAAATTGTGTGGGTTTTAAGTAAATACTGCCATTTTTAGGGTCCTTTACTTTTTCGCATGATACTATAATATCAGCTCCGTAAGCAGGTGGGAAGTCCACTGTTTTTATTGCATCAGCACTCATATCAGCTTCATCGAAAAATGCCTTTATAAGCTGCCTATGCTTAGCCGGGATGTGCTCCCGGTCGACCGACATAGTAACCACTTCCCCCGCCAATACCTTTGATGATACTCCGGCGATGCCATCTTTATTAACTATTGCAAGCCTGCATTTCTTTGCAAAAACATCAACTGCAAATTTATTATTGATATCAGTAGCGGTTGTTATAACAGGTGTGGCATTCATCAGTGCTGCTAATAATACAGCAAGCTCATTGGCACCTCCCACATGCCCTGAGAGAATCGGAATAACAAACTGCCCCAGCTCATCTATCACAATAACAGGACTGTCTTTAAGCTTGTTATTAACAGAAGAAGCTATAGCCCTCACTGCAATACCGCATGCCCCGATAAAAATCAGAGCCTTTTTTTCACTCATCCGTGCAGCTGTCCAGTCTGATATATTTTGTGATATGTAGCCAGTATTTCTATAATTTTCATCGGTGGAATTTTTAATATTCTCATCCGATAACCTCGAGCACTTGGTAAAAACCTCCACCTCATATGCACTTTTTTTAAGCTTATGAGCTATGTCACATGACAGCCCATAGCCCTTTTTTGTGAAGCTTACAATGCAAATTTTCATATTTTCAGTTCCCATATATTTCCCATATTTATATATTCACGCCTTTTTTCAATCGTTATCCTTTGACTCTACTGAAGCCTTGCGATACTCTGTCGAAAAATCCGGTGCGTAAAGTCTTGATTTCTCGTAATGCCGGTGAGCTATGACATCACCAACAAGCACTATCGCTGTCTTTGTGATATTGTGCTCTCTCGCAGTCTGCTCCAGTGTAGCGACAGTGCACACGTATGCCTCCTCCTGTGGCCAGGTTGCCTTGTATACAATTGCAGCAGGTGTATCTGCCGCGTATCCTCCCTCAATAAGGCTTTCCGTAAGCTTCTCTAAAAGCCCGGTGCTTAAGTAAATCGCCATGGAAGCGTGGTGTGAGGCAAAACTTGCTATGCTCTCCTTAGGCGGCACCTTCGTGCGCCCCTCCATGCGTGTGATGATGAGCGACTGGGAAATACCGGGGAGCGTGTACTCAATGTTGAGCGATGCAGCAGCGCCAAAGCACGCGCTCACGCCCGGACAGCTCTCATATGGTATTAAAAGAGTATCAAGCTCATCCATCTGCTCGCGCACTGCGCCGTATATGCTTGGCTCTCCCGTGTGCAGGCGCACAGTAATTTTTCCGTCTGCCTCAGCAGCTTTCATGACTGCGATGACCTCATCCAGTGTCATTTTTGCACTGTTATATATTTCACAGCTCTCCCTTGCATAGTCCAAAAGCTCTGGATTAACAAGCGAGCCTGCATAAATTATCACATCTGCCTTTTGTAAAAGACGCATTCCGCGTACTGTTATTAAATCTGCTGCGCCTGTTCCTGCGCCAACAAAGTAAACCATTTTTCTGCCTTTCTGCTTTTTGCAAGCTCACCAAATTCGTTTGAATACATGATACAGTCTATCTCAAGTCTGCCCTTTGCTCTCTTATCCAGATAAAAGCATATGCGCTCCATCGCATAATCCATTACCTCATACAGCCTGCCGCTTTCCTTAAGTGCCGCCAGGGCCTCCTCTGTCGTAAGGCTGTCCATAATGCGCTTTATGTATTCGGGCGCTACACCACACTTAAACGCAAATGCCGTCAAAAGCTCTATCCTGCAGTCTGCCTCCCTCGAATGAGTGTTCATGATGCCTCCTGCTACCTTTATGAGCTTTCCTATATGTCCTGTCAAAAGCATCCTCTTAAAGCCCATATCTGCAGCCATATCAATTGTTTCACCGATAAAGTTGGAGCATTTGACACTCCTGTCCAGATCATAGCCATAGCTTTCCTTCATAAAGTCAAGACCGTAATTTCCCGGAGCAACCGCCACATAATCATACCCAAACGAATATCTCTGCCTAAGCTCCACCCTTATCGTATCAATAAGAGCCTGTGAGCTCATGGGCTCAACAATACCGCTCGTGCCGAGAATTGATATACCACCAACTATCCCAAGTCTTGGATTAAAGGTTCTTTCTGCAAGCTCCTTTCCCTTTGGAACCGAGATTGTAATGTCAAGTGTCCCCTTAAAATCCAAAAGCTCACAGACCTCCCTTACCTCTTTTTCTATCATCTCACGCGGCACATGATTGATAGCCGCGTTTCCGACAGGCTGGTCTAATCCGGGTTTGGTGACTCTTCCCACTCCGTCACCACCATCTATATTTATGATAACCAAATCCTGCTTTTTTTTGCATAAAGCACAGGTATCGGAATGCAAAATCCGTACAGAAGCATATATATAGGCTCCGGTGGTCACATCCGGGTCATCCCCTCCGTCCTTTATCACGGCACAGCTTACCTCATTTTCACTTCTTTTTATGTCGGTGATATCAGCCGTGTAAGCTATTCCCTTAGGTGTCTGAATCGTTATTTTGTTTTTAGCCTTTCCGGTTAAAAGCATATATGCCGCCGCCTTTGATGCCGCCGCCGCACAGCTTCCTGTGGTAAATCCATATCTCATAATCACTAAATTTCCTCATGAATCAGCCTCTATCAACCAGACTGTAAATCAGCGCATTGCATATGGCAGCCGCAATATTACTGCCACCCTTTCGTCCGACATTTACTATGTATGGCACGCCGGTCTCCATAATAAGCTCCTTGGCTGCCTCCACATTGACAAAGCCCACCGGCACACCGATTACAAATGCAGGCTTATATATTCCTTTTTCTATCATATCGTACAGCTCTATAAGCGCTGTCGGTGCATTTCCTATCGCAAAAATCACAGGCTTATCTATCCTTGATGCAAACTCCATGCTTACTGCCGCGCGCGTTGTCTTTTTCTCCTTTGCAATAAGAGCAACCTCATCATCAGCCATAAAGCAGTGCGCCTGTCCGCCGAATTTTGCCAGATATTTTTTATTTATGCCTGAAAGAGCCATGTTAGTATCAGTCACTATATCAGCGCCCTCTGATATCAGCCTTTTTGCGATAGCAACGGCGTCCTTAGAGTATTTAAGCGTCTGTATATAATCAAAATCAGCACTCGTGTGTATGACTCTTTTTGTTATCATCTCCTGATCAGCAGGCAGCGTAATCTGCATTTCAGACAGCTCATGTGAAATTATCTCAAAGCTCCTCTTTTCAATCTCCATCGGCTCTAACTGTTTAATTTTTTTCAATACACTCACCTATCACTTTCAATAATCTTACATTTTCATCATAAGTCTTTACTGCCACACGAAAATACCCTTCCGAAAGCCCCACATAGTTGGAGCAGTCCCGTATCAGTATTCCCTTATTAAGCAGTATATCATATAATGAAAGCTTGCTGTAAAACAGTATGAAATCAGCATCACTTTTATATACCTTAAAGCCAAGCTTTTTTAGTCCATCTGACAGCAGCCTTCTTTGTCTGCTCACATACGATGCCGTTTCTTTAATATACTCTGATTCCATAATGCATGCCTCTCCTGCCATCTGTGCCAGGACAGACACGTTCCACTCCGGCAGATTCCTTTGAACCTTTTGTCTTACTGCATCATTTTTACTGAGCATATATCCAAGCCTTACTCCCGGAATAGCAAAAAGCTTGGTAAAGGCTCTTACAACAATCAGATTGTCATAGTCACATAAAAGTGACAAAACAGAATAATTTTTTTCACAAAAGCCCATGAAGCATTCATCTGCCACCACATAAATATGCTTTTCTTTGCAATGTCCTATTATTTGCTTCATGAAAGTACTGTCTGCAAGATACCCTGTCGGATTGTTTGGGTTTGCGATAAAAAATATATCTGTATCATCTGTAAGCATATCCATTAAAGCATCCAGCCGTGCAGCAGGAGAAAAATCACTCTGCTCATCCAGCAGGAAATATCCGATATCACAGCCGACTGCACGAAGCACATGCTCATAGCCGAAAAAGCCCGGGGCCAGAAGCACTGCTTTTTTTGGCTTTATGGCATGAGCTATCGCCATAAAAAGCTCTGAGGCTCCGTTTCCTGGAATTACATCCTCGCTTTGTATGCTGCAGCCTTGCTGTGTGAAATACTCTGATATCGCTTTTTTAAGGCCACTGCATGCCATGTCGGGATATCTGTCTGCATACGAAAGTGCATCACTCATAGCATCTTTAACAGAATGTGGTATGCCAAGAGGATTGATATTTACCGAAAAATCCATATTTACTTTATTGTTGTATATGTCACCGCCATGGATGCTTTTCATTCAATTCCTCCATCAATTCTTACATCAATTCTTCCATATTCAAAGCAATATTAAAACAAGACTCATAACCGCCACAGATAAAAGCTCACACAAAAACGCAGTAATATACATCAGCCTGTTTGCACGCTTTATATCCTCGTACTCTATCTCACGCAGACCGTCTCCTATGTATTTTTTCTTCACAAGCTTCCCAAAATACACTGCATCACCCGCAAGATGCACCCTTAAAGCTCCCGCACATACGGACTCTGTCTGGGCTGAGTTGGGGCTTGCGTGATTGAAACGATCTCTTTTAAAGATGTGGTATGCATTTTTGCCATCAAACTGCCTGCCACCGATAAATGCCGCAGCAATCATCAGATATGCACTGATTCTTGCCGGTATGAAATTGACCACATCATCAAGCCTTGCCGCAAATCTGCCAAAATACATATATTTATCATTTTTGTAGCCAAGCATCGAATCCATCGTATTCACAGCCTTGTATACAAAGCCAAGCACCGGCCCACCGATTGCCGTGTAAAGCATAGGTGCAATCACTCCGTCAGATGTATTTTCAGCTATCGTCTCAACTGCCGCCCTTGTGACACCTGCCGCATCAAGCACAGATGTATCTCTGCCAACAATCATGGAAACAGCTCTTCTTCCTGCATCAACTCCATCTGTCCTTAGCGCATCGTACACCCTCATGCTCTCCACACGAAGACACTTTGTGGCAAGAATCTGCCATGTCATAACAGCCTCTGCTATTACCCCGGCATATAAATTTATACTGTATGCTGCCACAATAATAATTACCGATATTGCAAAAGTTGCAAAAATTACAGTAAAAGCAAGAAGCATACCTCTTTTATATTTTATTAGATTTAATTTTTTTTCAGAGATATTATATCCGGCATCACAATTAAGCCTCTTATCGAGAAAAGAAATGAGTGAGCCGATAAGCCTGACCGGATGCGGTATAAAATGCGGATCTCCTATTAATAAATCAAGCACAAAGCCTGCTATAAATGCAAAAATATGATAACACATATGTTAGTCCTTCTTAAATAAATCATAGCGATATGGGCACTATTTCATTAAACACAATCTCATTGCCCTCAACCGCCACCTCACACGAGTAGCCACAGCCGTTTTTCACCTGGTAATCATAGTAATCCATATCACAGTAATGGCTCATTATCGCCATGATAGACCCTCCATGCACAAAAAATACTATTTGTATCTCTTTATCAGGAATAGCCCTCTTAAGCTCTAATGCCTGTGTGAGTGCCCTCTCAAAGCCACATATACTTCTTTTGCAAAACTCTTTTCTGCTCTCTCCGTTTGGAAAGGCAAGTGTTCCACCACTGTCAATCCATGCCTGATATGAGTCCCTGAAACGGATATCTGTGCTAAGTTCCTTATAGCTTTTTAGCTCCCATTCACCAAAATCCATCTCTGCAAACTCTTTTACGGTATGAATTTTATGGTGCTGTGCGACCGGCAAAATAATCTCTGCCGTCTGTTTGCAGCGCCTCATTGGACTGGTAATAATTATCTGCTCCTTTAAGCTATTTTCCTCCAAAGCCTTGTATACACCATTATTTAGTGCATTTTCTAGTTCAAAAACTCCGGCTTCATCGAGTGGCTCATCTGTCCTGCCCAGATATCTGTGCTCTCTGTTTGAGGCTGTGCAGCCGTGTCTTATAAAAATACAGTTTATTTTATTTTCTGACCGATTCCACATATTACGCGAACTACCTCGTCTGCTTTTTTTGCAAGCAGTATCTCTGCTCTGCCTGTCTGCTCCCTGTACTCTCTCTCAAACGCATCAAGAGGCACTATGCCGTTTCCAATCTCATCAGCAATTACTATTGTATCCTTATTTTCCTCTGCAAATTGCATAAATTTCAAAATATATTCCTGCAGCGGAAGCTTATTCTCAAGCACAGCCCTGATAAAATAATGAAATTTATCTATTATGAGTATACTCTCATCATCGACAGCAAAATCCCATGGCCATTCCATGTTTGATGCCTTATCATTGCAGGCATTATCCTTTAGGAAAAAGCAGTCATACACATCATGTTTTTCTGTTTTTTCTATCATATTTTCGAGCACATAATCAAGCTTTCCCTGTGCCACTCCGCCTATCACAAGCTTCATATTTTCTCCAATTCCAAAGTTTAAAATTCATAGTACAACTTTTATCAAAATTCTTATCCGTACCATTCCTATATTCAAAACAAATATACTAAATAATAAAAGAGACACCACCCAGTGCCACTGCCATGGCGCACTCACATATACACACAAAATACCCTGCCGTATCGCCTGTGATGCCGCCAAGCTCCTTTTTTGTTTTCACATAATAATACCAAAAGCTAAGTGCTGCCGCAATGATCATAGCCACCGCATAAGGCAGTGACACAATGAGTAAAACAGCCATACACAGTGCAAGCTGGATGTATAGTGCTGCCCTCACGATCGTTCTGTGTGCAGTGTCTGCAAACATAAATAACAGTCCATCGCTTTTTGCCGATTTAAATGACACAACCGCTATTCCGCTTAAGCACCTTGAGATGAAAAAGCCTGCACAAAAAACAATAAATGCTTTATCATCCATTATCTGAGAAAAAGCTCCCATGAATAATAATCCGTAGGCTGAAAGCATTATAACGGCAAACGCTCCTATATGTGAATCCTTAAGTATTGCAAGCTTTTCCTCCCGCGGTTTGTATGAATGAAATGCATCCATTGTATCCATAAAACCATCTATGTGAAAGCCTCCCGTAACCGCTATCGGAATGAGTGCGCCTATGCATACATAGCAGATATCCGCCACTCCAAAATGAGAGTATATATATCTCCAAAACATAAGAAGCAGTCCAATCACAGCTCCTATCCACGGAAAGAATACCAGCATGTACTTCATGTCATCATCATTCCATTTAAATTGTGGCATAGGTATCTTTGAATACATGGAAAAAGATACTATGCACGACCTTATTAACTTCATAATACACTTAACCTCCACACTGCTTCACTTAACCGCAACCGGAATGCCTGCAACCACCTCAACGACACGCTCTGCCATCGCAGCAAGCCCTCTGTTTACAATCCCCATTGCCTTTATGTAATTCATCGTTGATTCATCATAGCTGACTCCGTCTTCAAATACATTGTTTGTCACAATTACAAGCTCTGCAACATTTTCACTTAAGATACTTACCTCTTTTAACACCTTTTTACTCACACGGCTGATTTGAGCAGTATCATAATCCTTCATATTTTCAGGGTCATCCAAAGCCTCTTTTTTGGCTTCGGCAGCCTGCATACCGGAAGCATCTACAGGTGGAAACATCTCATTTGCAACAAGGTTTGACATACACTCAAGCAGTGCTGACCGCCCGGTTTTTAAACTGCTTTCTGATTGCAGCTTAGAAACAGCATTTTGGATATCCCGAGGCTGCTCGATGGTAATAAAGCCTTTTCCGGCACGAAGTCTTCTGTGCCTGTCTATCTTCCGCTGCCCCTCATCATCAAATACCTGCATGGTGGCAATGTAATATTTTTCTTTGTATCCATTTTCATTTGACACGCGACAAATATACTTTTCTGCATATGCTGATTTGCCGCTGCCGCTGCCGCCTGTTATAAGTGTAATCATCTATACGTACCTCTCATACTGTGATACCGAGATATCGTCGAAGGTTGTCCGTCCTTTGTATATGCTAAGTGCCATATCCAAAAGCGCAAACATCATCACGGCACCTGTTCCCTCTCCAAGCGCAAGAGATGCTCTTATGACCGGCCTTACGGAAAGTGCCTCACACAAAAGCGCCACGGCAGGCTCCCTGCCCTCATGGGATGGAATGATAAAATCAGTAACTCCGGAAAGAAGCCTTCCTGCTGCCAACGCAGAAACCATGCTTATCACTCCGTCGAGCACAACAGGAATATGGTATAATGCACCGCCTATACACACTCCGACAAGTCCTGCAATATCGAGTCCTCCGACTGTCATAAGTATCTCAAAGGTGTCCTTATTATATAAATCATACTTTTCTATTGCGCTCTCAATTACACGGATTTTTTTCTCAAGCCCACTGTCGTTTAGACCTGCTCCTCTTCCTGTCACCGTGGCCACATCGCACCTTAGCATGGCGGCTGCCATTGCCGCGCTTGTGGTGGTGTTTCCTATACCCATCTCACCGGTTGCAATAATTCTACAGCCGTCTGCCTTACACCCACGCACTATTTCTATACCTGCTGCAATCGCTTCAAGTGTCTCAGTCCTTGTCATGGCAGGCTCTTTTGCAAAGTTTCTCGTGCCCATGCGCACCTTTCTTTGAAGCAGCCCTTTAACACTCTCGTCACTGTTTATTCCTATATCCACAGGAATTGTATCAGCCCCTGCAGTCATTGCCATGCGTCCGACAGATGAAGCCTTCCTTGCCATGGATTTTGCAACTGCAAGTGTCACCTCCTGTCCGGACTGGCTGATGCCCTCAGCAACCACACCATTATCCGCACACATCATTATGACCGCCTTTTTTGAAATATCTATATTTTCATCTCCCAAAACAGCGCCGATTTTGGCCGTTAAAAACTCAAAATCACCCATGCCGTCGAGCGGCTTTGCCACAGAATCCCAGTTTGAGCGTATTTTTTTGTACATTTTTGCATCAGGTGGCGTTATTTTTAATTTTTTTAATTCTTCAACTGTAAAATGGTCAGAAATAATATTATTTTCAATCATATCTTGCCTCACGAAGCATGCCGTACACTGCATCCATATCCAGATACTCCCTCAGTGTATCCGCAAGCCTGTCATACTGTTTTTCCTTGAAGCTCTTATAGCTTACAATAGCGCTGTCATTCACATCAATGCCCTTTTTATCGGCAATATAATCCACTATCACTCTGGCGGCCTCTGCAGTATCAAAAATGCCATGGATATACGAGCCATACACATTTCTGCCATCAGATATGACATTATTTAACTCATTTTTCCTGTCAGCACAAGCCCCCTGCTCATCTGAAGCTGTGCTATATGCGCTCTTACCCATATGTATCTCATAGCCCAGAAAGTGACAGCCTGAAAGCCTGCTCAATACACCATCTACATGTGCTATTTCACCGCTTGTCTGAAGCCGTGTCTTGCTGTCTTTTAGAACGGTATCTATATGAAGAAGCTCCATGCCACGCATATATCCTCCCTCCTCAACACCGTCGGGGTCGGCTATTGAAGTCCCAAGCATCTGATAGCCTCCGCATATTCCAAAAACCGGAATCTCACAGGAGAGCTTTTTGACAGCGGCCTCAAGTCCGTTTTGTCTCATCCACAAAAGATCCCCCATCGTATTCTTGCTTCCCGGCAGAAATACTATATCCGGATGACGCAGCTCATTTACTGTTGACACATACCGCACTGTTACCTCGGACATCTGCTCAAAAACATTGAAATCCGTGAAATTTGATATTCTCGGATATCTGATGACCGCTATATCAATAAGCCCATCTGTCTTTTTGTCAAAGCGCTCTGTCAGGCTGTCCTCATCCTCAAGCTGTACATCCATATATGGCACCACTCCGGTGACAGGCCCCCCGCCTCTCTCCTCAAGCATCTGTATCCCCGGGTCAAGGATCGTCTTGTCTCCACGGAATTTATTGATAATAAGCCCGCAGACACGATTCTTTTCCTCATCGGTTAAAAGCATAAGTGTACCAAGCAGCTGCGCAAAAACGCCACCTCTGTCGATATCACCCACGAGCAGCACCGGTGCATCCACCATATGCGCAAGCCCCATGTTTACAATATCATTTTCCTTCAGATTTATCTCCGCCGGGCTTCCGGCGCCCTCAATCACTATGATATCAGCATACTCCTCAAGCTTTTTAAATGCCTTTTTTATATCCGGTATGAGAGTTTTCTTGTATGCAAAATACTCTCTCGCCGGCATGTTCTTAAGCACCCTTCCGTTTACAATCACCTGTGAGCCTGTATTATTTGTGGGCTTTAAAAGAATAGGATTCATGCACACCATAGGCTTAATGCCTGCTGCCTCAGCCTGCATCACCTGGGCCCGTCCCATCTCAAGTCCTTCGTCTGTTATATAAGAGTTGAGCGCCATGTTCTGTGATTTAAACGGTGCCACCCTGTATCCGTCCTGTCTGAAAATACGGCACAAGCCCGCGACAAGAAAGCTCTTGCCTGAATTGGACATTGTACCCTGTACCATAATTACCTTTGCCATATATATACCTGCTGTCTGAATTTATGTGGTAGCTTTATCATGAATATTAAACTGTAGTGTGAACAGTAACTTCCTTAAAGCTGTGCCAATTGTTCCTCAAGAAAAGGAATTTTTATAATTTTTCCTGTAGAGACTGCATACTCATAAAGTCTGCTGTTAAACTGCTCATACGTGCCAAACTCTGTTCTGTCACATATAACGCCCTCGCATGCATCAATAAGCTCCTTTGCCTTTTCAATAAGGGCATCGTCTACAGGCTCAAAGCTTCTTGCGCTGACAATCTCAGCAGAAAGCGCCTTTGCCGCAGGATAATCCAGATCATTTTCATAGATGATTCCTGTCGCAAACGGGATACCCTTTCGCTGTAAGCTCCTGAAGCTTTTTCTGCCCAGGCCCCCTCCTGCTATAACAAATATCCTCGCCCTTCCATCCGGTTTTTCCAGCTCTAAATCCTCTCCTGTTTCGTCAAAGCTTCCTGCCGTAATTCCAAAAAGCCCTGAAACATATTGGTCAGTAAATACATCCTCAGGAGTTCCGTATCTGTCCACATATCTGCCATCTATACACAAAATATGGTCTGACACACGCTTTGCCATATCAAGCTCATGGAGCGACATGATAACCGTAAGATTCTTCTGTCTTTTAAGCCTTTGGAGTATTGATAAAAACTCAAGCTTGTACTTTATATCAAGATATGAGGTAGGCTCGTCTAACACTATAATCTCCGGCTGCTGACATATAGCCCGTGACAGCATGACCCGCTGTCTTTGTCCATCGCTTATCTTTGTAAAATCCTTATCTTTTATCTGTGATACATTGACCAGCTCCATCGCCTCATCCACAGCCTTTTTGTCCTCATCCGAAAGTACTCCAAACCGGCCTGTGTATGGATATCTGCCGGTCGCAACCACATCATAGCAGCTCATAAGCTCCGTCTTTAGCTTATCGGTGAGCACAACAGCCATTTTCTTTGCAAATTCATTGCCATTCATCGTCACTACATCACTTTTATCAAGATATATCGTACCACTCACAAGCGAAAGCTGTCTTGCAATACTTTTTAAAATAGTCGATTTACCGGCACCGTTTGGCCCGATTAATGTGAGAATCTCTCCCCTCTTCAGGGAAAAATCAATATTTTCAATGAGCGGCCTGTTATCATATCCAACGGCCATCTTTTGAGCAGTAAAATAATATTCCATCAGACATTTTTCTCCTTGCTGCGTCTTATCATAATAAACAGCACTACCGGTGCACCAAATACTGCCGTAACCGTGCTGATACTAAGCTCCGTAGGCGCAAACATCATCCTTGCAAGCAAATCACAAAACAGGCAGAACACCGCTCCCCCAAGGAAGCAGGCCGGTATCATATATATAGGCTTTGTGCTCTTTAGCATGCTTTTTACTATGTGTGGCACGGCTATTCCGACAAACGATATAGGTCCCGCAAACGCCACTATACATGCGGAAAGCAGGCTTGAAAGCAGAACCAGAAGCACCCGGATGCGCTTTATGTTTACACCCAGATTTACGGCATATGACTCTCCGAGCTGATATGCCATAAGGGGCTTTGACATGAGAAAAACAAAGATAAATGTGATTCCCACCACAATACTCATCACCCCAACGCTGTCCCATGTCATACCCGAAAAGCTTCCCCTTGACCAGTTATGCAGGTTTACTATGTCGGAATCATCTGCAAATGTCACCACAAACTCAGTCACCGCAGAGCATATGTAGCCAATCATGACACCGCTCACCACAAGCATTGACATGCTGCTTACCTTTCTTGAAATGATAAGCACAAAGCCCATTGAAAGCATTGCTCCCAAAAACGCTGCTGCAATCATGGCCAGTGAGCTCACACGTATGGCATTTCCAAGTAAAAATACCATAACAAGTGCCACAATCATCTTAGCTCCCGATGATATACCAAGCACAAAAGGTCCCGCGATTGGATTATGAAAAAAAGTCTGCAAAAGATAGCCTGCAAGCGCTAACGCCCCACCCAGTATCATCGCTGCGATAGCTCTTGGCATACGGATATCCCACACAATACGTCCTACCCTGTCTGAGTGGTCATAAAGTGTTGCAAATGCAGCCTTAAATGATATGTGTACAGTTCCTATACACACATTCATGATAAGCAATATGATAATTAAGATTATAAGAATAATAAATGTTGTAAAACACCTTATTTTTCTGGTTTTTTCCATGTTGTAGCTCCGATTTTTATCTTTTTGTGCTATTGATTTTCCTGCATTCTGTCATATCCTGTAACAATTCAGCTCACAACATACATTCCAAAAATCACAGTTATTTGAGCTTAAACAGATATTTCATGCCGCTGTCGGATGCACCTGTAATCATCGAATGCATATCATCAATCATATATCCGATGGACATAGACTGCTGATACATATCGTTCGTGGTGCAAAATACATTGCCGTCTTTGACTGCCCTAAAATCAGCAAGCACCGGGCACTTGTCCAAAAGCTCATTCAGATTCTTCACACCGCCGTCTATCGCACTGTTATATATCAGATAGTCAGCATCTATTGCTCCATTGTAGAAATCCTCTAGCTGCATATTCATGGTTGACCTGCCTGTATCGTCGTCATTTGATGCATCAAAAATATATTTTCCGCCGGCAAGCGAAATCATCTTTGGCACATAATCTGTGCTTTTGCGCACCTGAACCTGTCCATTGGATGTGATATAGAAAAATGCAACTGTATCACTTTTTGTGGCATCATCCGTATCGGTACCATCTGTCTTTGCGATACGATTTACAATATCCACCTGCTTATTAAAGAGCTCATCGGCCTTTTCATCCCGGTCTGTGAGTGCTCCGAAAAACTTCACCCACTCCACTCTGCCGAGCGGCTCCTCCTCATAGCTTGAGTACTCGATTATTGAAGGGATATCAAAGCTTTTAAGCTTTTCCGTTACCTGCGGCGAATGGGTAATCATAGTATTTTCTATGGCAAGAGAACAGTTTTCTGACACCAAAAGCTCATAATCGGGCTTTGAGTATTTGCCGGCATATAGCATTCTGCCACTTTCAAGAGCCTTTCTTGCACTATCAATGTACCAGCCATCACTGTCAAGCCCCGAAAATTTAATAGTGTCCACTGCATCAAGCTTGTCAAACATATCCATCACACCTGATGCGACCAGATACAAATCACTTACAGGCTCCTTCAATACAATGATATCCTTGTCAATATCCTTTGGAGTCTTTCTGCCCTTTGGCACGGTAAGTATTTGGGTACCGTCCTTTGTAGTAAGTATCTTGTATCCACCCTCATAATAGTCAACAGAAAAATTCTTTGCATATAAAAGCTTCATACTGCTCTTATATATAAGACCGTTTTGTGCCTCTGCCTCAGCCTTCGATTCGGTATTCCCTGAATCGGAAGAAGGACTGTCACAGCCTGACAGCCAGAACAGTCCTATAATTGATATCAATATATATATAATTATCTTTTTTCTTCCATGCATAGCTTAATTATTCTCCATCCTCACCAAGCACCTCTGTAGCAGAATCTGAATGGAAGGTGAGTGTGTACTCAACCTCGTGCGGCTTGCTCATTGCAACTGTATCTCCGATAACCTGCATAGGTGTATCAAGCTTAACCGGAATTTCAAATACAGAATTGCCGTCTGTATTTACAGGCATGTATTTCTGTCCGTCAACTATCATATAATCATAGTTTGGACTGCTCCACTGCACTGTTGCAGTAGCGGCTCCACCGCTTATAGTCACCTCAGCCGGTGATGCAATGCTCGCCTTACCGCTTCCGCCCTCGAAATCGAGATTGATATTGTATGTTCCGTCAGGAAGCTCTTTTCCTTCACTCTTAGATACGCTTGCATCTGCGTCCGCAGGTGTGGCATTTGAGACCTTTACCTTGTGGTCATACCATTTGCCCTTTGTACCGATAAGTGCAAGGTCAAATTCCTCATCCAAAACAGGAACCGGTATATCAAACGCATTAACCTCCTCAGTTGTGCCATCGCCATAATCGACAGTCTCTACAGTTGGCTCCAAAAGCTCAGCCTTGTCCTTTGAGGCATCCTTTGCTGTTCCCAAAAAGAGATTTACAATGTGTGTGGATGTAAGAGCAACATGTATTGTTGCCTTGCCATCCTTCACGGTGAGTGTACCTTTGTTGTCATATGCATCATTCACATGAAACATTGAGCTGTCTGTAGTAAACTCTGCTGTATATGTACCATCTGAAAGTGCTATCTTTTCTGTTTTTTCAGCCTTTTTTGTGCTCTCTGTCGCGTTCTGCACTGCTTTTTTGCTTTCTGTTTCAGCTTTTGCATTCTTATTACCGCAGGCTGCCAAGCTCATGGCACAAACCAGTGTCATTGCAACGATATAAGTAAACTTGTTTCTGAATAATTTTCTCATGTCTGATATACTGCTCCTGTTATTTTATAGCTTCCCCACTATACATTTAAGTAACTGCTACTTGCTCATAGCAGCCGCTGTATGCTCAACATAAAGCTTCTGGATACCCTCAATCTCACCAAGTCCGTTAATCTGTGTATCGATTTTATCGAACTTTCCTGATGCCTTAAACTGTGAAAGCCATGAATCATCATCACTTCCCGCCATATCATTGTTGGCATGGTCTCCTGCAACAACCATAAGCGGACGAAGAATGACGTTCTTGTAGCCAGCGGCTGACACCTTCTCAATGACAGACTCACATGATGTATCCTCCGGCTCACCCTCTACAGTTCCGATAAATACGTTCTCATAACCCAAATCTGTCATCTGGCTCTGCATCTGGCTGTATGAAATCTTTGCTGTATGGCTTGTTCCATGTCCCATAAATACAAATGCTGTGCCCTCTTCCTTTGCAGCATCAAGGCTGTCATAGCCTGCCTTTTCTACAGCTTCCTCTGTAAGAATTTCTGCAACGGCCTTTTTATCCTCATTTACAACTGTTGCATCACTTCCAACCTCACCGAGGAGTGGCTCTGCAATCTTTACAGACTCAAATTTGTCCTTATACTTCTCTACAGCCTCTGAAAGCTCATCATACTCTGCGCCATGCATCAGGTGTGTAGGCTGTACCACAAGATTCTTTACACCATTTTTGACTGCACGCTCAAGTGCCTGATCCATATTGTCAATCTTCTCGTCATCTCTTGCCTGTACATGATTGATGATAATCTGTGCTGTGAAGGCTCTTCTGACTGACCAGTCAGGATTTGCAGCTGCTATTGCATCCTCCACACCCTTGATATCAGCCACACGGCTGTTGTTGAAGGATGTACCAAAGCTTACTACAAGAATCTCGTTCTCGCCGATATCATCCTGGTTTCTCGGATCATCCTTTGAAGCATCGCCTGTATCTCTGCCGAAATAGTCAGGATCAGCATTTTCTCCCTCTACAAGCTCCTTCTGTGCGTCTGTGAGCTTGTCCCAGGCCTCCTTAGCCTCCTTGCACTGCTTGTCTGTATCATCTGTTCTCTCCTGCACGTAGATTGCATCGATTAAATCTGCCACATGCATTGCTGCCTCCTGATCTGCGTTTGCGCTTGTCTCACTCTCTGAAGTCTTAGATGCCTGTGTATCATTCTTTGCATCATCTGCCTTGCTGCCACATCCAGTCACTGCTGTCATAGCCATAACTGCTGCCATCAGTACTACTACTAATTTCTTTTTCATGTTTTCTCCTTTTCATTCTCCTTGCAGCTATTAAGCTGCACATGTTTTAAATATGTAAGACGAAAACATTTAAAGCATCAAAAATAAAAGCTCTTTGTACTATTATGTCAAAGAGCTATACATGTCAAAATCCTTCTAACACAGACTATACGGCTATCATAACCTTGTCTGCAATTATAATTATTTCATCACGTACAGCCAGTTACTCGTGGCTTGAAACACTATTGTTTCCGTACAACACAAAGGCAGGTATCCCGGCTTATATATCATTGCTTCGGCCGTCTTCCCGGTTGCCCAGTGACTTATTGGCCGTCACTCCTTAATTACGGTGACGAGTTCGTACAGGATTTGCACCTGTTTCCCTTTTCACCGGAGCCAGCTTCACATCGCCTGTCATAAATCAGATTCAAATGCTTGTCTGCTCCGACACCTTTATGCTACATATTCAGTTTCTTCGTGCGTTGCTTACGCAATCGCTTGAATTATTATATTACAACTTGTAACATTATTCAACAGATTTTTATCAGACGCTTTACAGACACATTTACAAAAGCGGTGCAAAAAGCTGCAAAATACTCTGCAGCAGCCTGCCTGCAAATGAGATATCATTTGTGCTTTCCTCATACACCTCCTCTGAAACCGCAAACGTCTCTATCGCATCCTCTTTTATTTTTCCGATGCACTGAGTCCTGTACATGTATACAAAATCCTCAAAATTCCAGTACATGCTCCTGAAATCCAGATTGCATGTGCCAACTATCGCAGTATCATCATCTGCCACTATACACTTAGAGTGTATAAAGCCAGGTGTATATAGATATATCCTTACCCCCGCCTCGATAAGAGGTCTGAAATTGGCTTTTGTCTGCAGATAAATGAGCTTTTTATCGGGAATCTTAGGTACAACAATACGCACATCAACACCTGACCTGGCTACCGATATCATAGCATGTGACAGCTCCGTTCCAAGTATCAGATACGGTGTAAAAATATAAACATATTTTTTAGCTCTTGAGATGATACTCACATAAAGATTCTCTCCTACATCATCATGCTCAAGCGGTGAATCGCAAAACGGCTGGACAAAACCGCTTTTCTCTGACTGGCTGAAGGTATTGTGTGGATTCAGATATTCATCATGCACAGCATTGTCCTTATTGATATAATTCCACATCTCAAGGAACATCGTCGTGAAACTGTTTACACACTCTCCCTCTACACGGATACCGGCATCCTTCCAGTAACCAAACCTGATTTTTTTGTTGATATACTCATCTGCTATATTGTAACCACCGGTATGAGCCACACGTCCGTCTATCACCAGTATCTTCCTATGGTCCCTGTCATTCATAATTACTGAAAGCATGGGCTTATATGGATTGAAGCGTCTGGTCTGTATTCCGATACTCTCCATCTCCTTTATAAAATGTGGCGGAATGGCATTTATGCTGCCAAAATCATCATATATGATTCTCACCACAACTCCATGCTTTACCTTTTCTTTGAGTATATCAAGTATCTGATCAAGCATAACGCCACTGCCGATTATGAAATACTCCATAAAGATAAACTTTTCAGCTGACCTTAAATCTTTTAAAATGCTCTCAAAAGCCTCCTCACCTGATTTAAAGTACTCTGTGCAGTCCTCCGCATACAGTGGATATTTCTGATTTTGAGTGATAAGCCTGCTTTGTCTGTATGCATCCATATCTGTCAGTCTGAGTGTCTCATTTAGAAGCTCGTTTTCAGGCCGAAGCGGCGCATATGCTTCCACAATTCTTGCCATTCTTTTCTGTGTCTTCGACGTAAGCTCCGGTCTTCCGAAAAAGAAATAGCACGGAATACCAACGATTGGAACACTCAGTATCAAAAATATCCATGACATTTTTATATACATTTTCATCCGCCTGTTGACAATATAAAGCGAAAGCAATATGGCTGCCACATACAGCAGATCCTGAAACACCCTGCTGGCAACAGATGCCGTATAAAACAAGAAGAACCACCATATCATCTGTATGATTATTATTGTCGAAACGATAAATAGCTTTGAAAGCAGTTTTTGTAATATTTTTCTCATATAAGCCCTACCATGAAATTACAATCTTTAAACAAAATATTCCTATATTTTCTATAATAAATCACTACTACATATTATATTATTCCAAGCAATTTATCAACATTTATAATCCCCCACGAGCCTTTGTGACTATCCCCTGCCCTGTCACATGTATTATACAGGGCTAGCTTAACCGCCTCCGGTCTCATATTTGGATTTTTTTCCAATAGAAGTGCTATGGCACCTGACACAATCGGTGTAGCCATTGAAGTACCTGTTTTTCTTACATATGTGCCATCCCTCGTTCCAAGGCTTATGATATCATGCCCTGGAGCCAGAATCTCAGGCTTTACAATACAACAGTCGGTCGGACCTTTGCCACTTCTTATATCATCAAAGCTTCCTACTGTTATTATTTTTCTTGAAATTCCCGGCACAGTTACAGAAAACGGTGCCGGGCCGTAGTTGCCCGCTGCTGCAACAACTACCACTCCCATATCCCACAATTCATCTATCAGCTTCAATATCTTAATACGCTCTGCTGTATCAGAACATGGCAGATATCCTACAGAGAAGTTGAGTATTTTTATATTAAGTCTGACACAGTTTTCTTTTATATACTTAAGTGCACGAATTGAATCCGACGTCTGTCCCATGCCAAGATAATCAAGCACCTTAAACACATATAGTCCTGCCCCCGGAGCCATGCCTATATCTGCAGCCGATAATATCCCGCACACATGTGTACCATGCCCGTTATCGTCATAACATGTCTCCTTTCCACCCACAAAATCCATAAAGTACTTTATGCACCCATCAAGCTGTTTGTGTTTAAACACACCCGTATCAAGCACTGCTATATTGACATTTTTACCACTATATCCATTTTTATATACCAGATTTGCATTTATACTATATTTCGCATTTTTCATTATTATTCTATTTTTTAATTTAGTATATGATTCGTTTTCACAATATGTCACAGATGCACCTGTTTTGCCTTACATCATATCACCTTACTATAATTTCATATATTAAAAGGACTGCACCTGCGTGCAGCCCTTTACTTGGATATTATTGTCATACTTTAACGTATATTAATTAATCCTCTTTTACATCCTTCATAGAGAAACTGATTCTTCCCATCTTGTCCTTGCCAAGGCAAACAACCTTTACCTTGTCTCCAAGTGTGAGTACATCCTCTACTCTGTTGATTCTCTCTTTTGCAATCTTAGAAATGTGAACCATTCCCTCTTTGCCAGGAGCAAATTCGATGAAAGCACCGAACTCCTTGATGCTTACAACTGTTCCCTCAAGGATCTGTCCCTGCTCAAAATCAGTTGTGATAATCTTAATCATGTCGATTGCCTTTGCAATCATCTCTTTATCTGTTCCACAAACTGAAACAGCGCCATCATCTGTGATATCGATCTTGACACCGGTTCTGTCGATAATCTCGTTGATTGTCTTACCCTTCTGTCCGACAACATCACCAATCTTTGATGGATCGATTGTAATCTGCTCAATCTTTGGAGCCCACTCATTTACTTCTTTTCTAGGCTCAGCGATTGCCTTGCTCATGACCTCATCCATGATGTAGAGACGTGCCTCACGTGTTCTCGCGATTGCCTCCTCAACGATAGGTCTTGTAAGTCCGTGAATCTTGATATCCATCTGGATAGCTGTAATACCCTTATGTGTACCTGTCACCTTGAAATCCATATCTCCGAAGAAATCCTCAAGACCCTGGATATCTGTAAGTACAAGGAAATCATCATCTGTATCGCCTGTTACAAGTCCGCATGAGATTCCGGCAACCATAGCCTTGATCGGAACACCTGCAGCCATAAGTGACATACATGATGCACATGTTGAAGCCATTGATGTAGAGCCGTTTGACTCAAATGTCTCAGATACGGCACGGATAGTATATGGGAACTCCTCAATGCTTGGAAGTACAGGAACAAGTGCCTTCTCAGCAAGTGCTCCGTGTCCAATCTCACGACGTCCCGGTCCACGTGATACCTTTGTCTCTCCTACAGAGTATGCAGGGAAGTTATAGTGATGCATATATCTCTTTGTTGTGATATTAGCATCAAGTCCGTCGATTTTCTGAATCTCTGATAAAGGAGCAAGTGTTACAACATCACAAATCTGTGTCTGTCCACGGGTAAACATTGCAGATCCGTGAACTCTAGGAATCAAATCAACCTCTGCTGCGAGTGGTCTGATCTGGTTGATTGCACGGCCGTCCGGACGCTTATGATCCTTTAAAATCATCTTTCTGACAGTCTTCTTCTGATACTGGTAAATAGCCTCACCAAGTACTGCAAGGTACTCCTCATTGTCAGCGAAGGCTTCCTCTAACTGCTCTGTGATAGCTCTTATATTTTCCTCACGCTTCTGCTTCTCATCTGTGAATACTGCCTCCTCCATCTGCTCAGGAGTAACAATTTTCTTGATATCCTCGAACATCTGCTCAGGAATAGCACAACTCTCATACTCATGCTTTGGCTTGCCAATCTCATCACGAATCTGATTCATGAATGCGATAACTGTCTGGTTGATATCGTGGCACTTGTAGATTGCCTCAATCATCTGATCCTCAGGAATCTCATTGGCTCCTGCTTCAATCATGATGACCTTTTCCTTTGTAGAAGCAACTGTGAGCTGTAAATCGCCCTCATCCCACTGCTTCTGTGAAGGGTTTACGATAAACTCTCCATCAACAAGTCCCATCTGTGTCATGGCACATGGTCCGTCAAACGGAATATCTGATATATGAACAGCAAGAGCTGTACCGATCATTGCAACTATCTCAGGACGGCACTCAGGATTCACTGACATGACAAGGTTGTTTAATGTAACATCATTTCTGTAATCCTTTGGGAAAAGAGGTCTCATTGGACGGTCAATTACACGATCTGTAAGGATGGCGTTCTCAGATGCCTTTCCCTCACGCTTGTTAAAACCACCCGGAATTTTTCCTACAGAGTACATCTTCTCCTCGAACTCAACGCTGAGTGGGAAGAAATCCACACCGTCACGTGGCTTGTCAGATGCTGTAGCTGTTGAAAGGACTGTTGTATCACCATACTTGATAAAAACAGCTCCGTTTGCCTGAGCTGCTACTCTTCCGATATCTACAGTAAGAGTCCTGCCGGCAAGTTCCATTGAATAACTTTTGTACATATTAATTCTCCTTAAAATTCTTTTGCAGAAGTGTATTCCTCTTCCGAAACTACTAAACAATACATGTACACTCATGCACTCTTTAGTGGTCTCGGCTTACTTCTGCTTTTCAAAAAACAATAATAAAAACAATAATAGAGCGGAATAATAATTACTCCGCTCTAAAGAAAATACTATTTTCTGAGTCCTAAACGCTCGATAAGTGAACGATATCTCTCGATATCAATCTCCTTAAGGTATGCAAGTAATCCACGTCTCTGACCGATCATCTTTAACATTCCTCTTCTTGAGTGATGATCCTTTGGGTTCTGTTTGAAATGCTCAGTTAACTCTGCGATTCTTGCTGAAAGAATTGCAATCTGAACCTCTGGTGAACCTGTGTCATTTGGTGTTCTACCGTACTCTGCGATAATAGCCTGTTTCTTTTCCTTTGCGATCATTGTTGATCCTCCTTATATTATAATGCGCCCTGATAACTGTATGATGCTCAGCAATAGGTCGGAGTGTCCAACTACCGAACATGGGCAAAACCATACCTATGCAGTATAGCATAGTAAGCATTTGTTGTAAACTGTTTTTTTATTAATCCGGCAAATATCTTGTGACACAAATCGGATTTCTGTAATATGCATTTGAAACCTTGATTCCATCACGCTTGTTGCTGGCATGTACAATCTGTCCGTTTCCGATATAAATTGCAACATGTGAGATACTCCTTCCACTTCCGTAGAAGAATAAATCTCCCGGCTTTGCTTCAGATGCACTGATTTTTGTGCCGTATGAAGGCTGTGCTTTTGATGAATGCGGTAATGAGATTCCATACTTTCCAAGAATTCTCATTGTGAAGCCTGAGCAGTCAACTCCATTCTCAAGGCTTGTACCACCCCACACATATCTGTTTCCGACAAACTGTAACGCATACGATACAACAGATGTCCTTACATCTGATACACCGTCACCATACTTCACCTGCTCTATTGTCTTTGCTGTAGGAAGTGCCTGTGCCAGTGTCACATAATCCTGTGATATATATCCTACCGAATCATCCACACTTATCTCAACCCAGCCGTCAGCGACAGAATTAACTGTGAATGCCTCTGAATTTCCAACCTGTGAAAGCACCGCAGCCTCTGTTGACTTCTCTGCACGCACATTCAGTGTTTCAGTATTTACAGTGGCAACAGTTTTAATCTCCTGTTCTGCAATAGACTCTGCCTCATCTCCTGTTACAAGATACTGCTTGTTTACATATCCTGTCACCTTGCCTGATGTAACCTTGTACCATTCTCCGGCATCCTCAAGAAGCTCACAGGCATTGTGATTGGTAAGTATTCCTACCACTTCACTGTCTGTCGAAGCCTCCTGTCTGATATTTAAGTTTCCGCTGCTGATAACTGACATACCAAGATTTGTGTAACCACAGGTCTGTGCGGCTGTCGGTGTCTGGGATGCCTCATTTGCCTGTTCTGTCTCCTGTGCAGTATCGCCAGCCTGTGCACCCTGAGCAGATGCAGTAACAACATTGCTGTCGTTTTGCGCTACCGATACGTCAGCTCCATAATAGGTAAGAGCCGATGTAACCCCTGCTGTGAGAAGCTCTGTGGCATCTGCCGCATCTGTCAGATTAAGTGCAACACCCGCATTCACTGATCTGTTTTTATTTGCCTCTGCCTTTGTTGTCCTGGCATCCACCGTGCTGCTTGAGCTCATAGATACCGCTCCTATAATAATAGCAAACGCTACAACGCCTGCTGCCTGTCCTAATTTTAATTTATTTTTCATATAGCCTCCAGTTCATGCTATCCATAATCCCATGTTTACGAGTATATCACAAATTGTTAAAATGTCAATATTTTTCTGTAACATTTCTGTAATATTTGTTATTTTTTCGTTATTTTGGGCTATTTAGCAAAAAAACAGTCACACTAAAATGTGTGACTGCCTGCATAATTGATTGTAAAATTGATATCTGCGCTCATCTGGCTCTTTAACGCTTCTATTGAATCAAACTTCATCTCAGGTCTTACGAACTTATGAAGCTCTACCATGATATCCTGTCCGTAAACATCCTGCCCAAAATCTATGATATATGTCTCTGCACCGATTGGATTTTTGCCCTCTATAGTAGGCTTGCATCCTATATTGGTTACACCAAGGTACCAGTTGTCCCTGACAAGAACTCTTGACATATACACTCCCTTTGGTGGAAGCAGCTTATCGTGCGGCACTGAAAGGTTGACTGTCGGAATGCCAATAGTCCTGCCTAGTGCTCTGCCATGCACTACTCTTCCTTTTATGAAAAAGGGATATCCCAGCAGTTCATTTGCCTTTTTAATATGTCCTGCCGCAATCTCCTCGCGGATATAGGTACTGCTTATATCCCTGGCTCCATCCTTTATCTTGTCCACCACAATAAGCTCGTATCCAAGCTCTCCTGCCATCGCAGAAAGCAGCTTGTGGTCTCCTGCCCTGTTGTGCCCGAAACGGAAATCATCTCCGACAATGATACACTTGACATTAAGACTTTTAACTATCCATCTGACAAACGCATCCGCCTCCATCGTCATCACCTGTGGCACAAACGGACACTCTATCAGATAATCAATACCTGATTTTTCAAACACATACTCTTTTTCATCGTTTGTGATTATAACCTTTGACTCAACGCCAAGTACCTCCGATTTGGGAGGAATGTCAAACGTAAATATGATGCGCTTGTAGCCATGCAGATTGCTCTGTTCAATTTGCTTTTCCATCAGAAATTCATGTCCTCTGTGAAGCCCGTCAAACTTTCCAAACGAGATGACGGACGGCTCCTTGACATGAAAATCCAGAGTTTTGCTTATATATTCCATAATATCTGTATACTATTCTATTCCATAAAAATCTTAACCGGCTTAAACTCACCGGTTTCATCAAGATACGAATACACCCCGACAAATATGCCCTCATGATTGTATACTCTGTATCTTATATCAGAGTCAGCACTGTGTTTTAAATAATCCGTAAGCACTGCCGGAATTTTATTTCCATTTCTGACAAGCTTATCGGCATCTGAAGCAGTATGCACTGCCGGCAGATTTTCGAATACTCCGTCAACAGGCATCACCATATCAAAGCAGCCCTCATCCACCTTTGACTGAATCTGTGAAAGTGTAAGTGCATGCTCTAAGTCAAAGCCTGCTACCCTTACTCTAAGCAGTGACTTCATGCAGCCATGGCAGCCCAGCCTCTCTCCGATGTCATTGCACAGCGTCCTGATATATGTGCCCTTTGAACAGTGCACCGTCATCGTAACCTCAGGCAAATCAATGCTTTCAACCTTGATATCAAACACCTCGATATCCCTGGCTTTTCTCTCTATTACCTTGCCCTCTCTGGCAAGCTCATAGAGCTTTTTCCCATTGACCTTTAAAGCCGAGTACATAGGCGGCACCTGCTTTTGCCTGCCAACAAACTGTGATATAACATCATACACCGCCTGCTCAGTCACATTGACCTTAGCCTGATTTAAGACCTGCCCTGTAATATCCTGTGTATCTGTCTCCTGTCCCAAAAGCAGCACAGCTTTATAGACCTTGTCCTTATCTGTCAAAAGGTCACACACTCTGGTTGCCTTTCCAAGGCAGACAGGAAGGACGCCTTGCGCATCAGGATCAAGTGTACCTGTATGACCAATCTTCTTCTGGTGGAATATGCCTCTAAGCTTTGCCACAACGTCAAAGCTTGTATAGCCCTTTTCCTTGTATACATTGATTATTCCATTAACCATCTGCCCAAGAATCTCTCCCTAAATATTATCCTTAATTGCCGTAAGGATGCGGTCTGTTGCCACCTCAAGCGGTCCTTCAATCGTAAATCCGGCGGCCTTTACATGTCCTCCTCCGCCAAATACCGACGCAACCTTTGCCACATCGTAATCACCGTTTACGCGCAGGCTGCCCTTGTAGGTACCATCCTCATTTTCGTAGAGAAATACAGCAACCTTTATATCCTTTGTCACGCGCAGCTGATTTACAATACCGTCGAGATGCTTTGGAAGTACGTTGTACTTCTCCATCTCAGCACGCGATACTGCAGACAATATAACATCACCATTCAGATACAAAGCAGCATTCAAAAGTGCCTGCCCCATAATCTTATTCTGAGCAAATGTCTTTGTATAAAATGTATCATCGATTATCCTTGAATAATCAATGCCCATCTCCATCAGGGAGCCTGCTATATCCATAGTCTTTTTTGAAGTGCAGGAATACTGGAACACGCCTGTATCATGCACCATGCCTGTGTAAATACACTCTGCTATCTGTATTGTGATGCGCTCCTTCGGCAGAAGCTCGAACACCAGCTCACAGGTCGAGCTCGCATCCGGAAAGATGTAATTTGCGTCTGCAAAGGCCCCGTTTGTAACATGATGATCTATGCAAAGTGTCCTTTTTGCAGACTCAAAATACTTAGCTGCACTTCCCAGTCTGCCTGTGTCACTGCAATCACATGCTATGAACAGATCGTATACTGTATCATCCGCATAACTGCTGTCAATCTCATCTGCTCTTTGCATAAACTTAAAGATGTTTGGGCTTGGCTCTAAATAAAGCCTTGCCTTTATATCAGGATAATAATCCTTTATGTAGTTGTATACAGCAAGTGTTGAGCCGACACAGTCGCCATCCGGTCTCACATGACCGGAAACAGCAACTGATTGTGCATCCTTTAAAATAGAATCAATCTCTGTCATAATCAATCCTCTTTGTTAATCCTCTTTGAGATTTTTTGTTACTTCATCAATCTTTTTAGACATCTCAACACCATACTCTATAGACTGGTCTATGATAAATGTAATGGCAGGTGTATTTCTTAAATTGATGTTCTTTGCGAGAGTTCTGCGTATATATCCCTCCGCTGACTTAAGTCCTGCAAGTGTATCAGCCTGTGATTTCTTGTCACCAAGCACACTGATATAAGCCTTTGCTGTCTTTAAATCAGGTGCCACCTCGACAGCAACAACACTTGTCATGGGATTGATACGCGGATCCTTTATCTCACCGCGTATGATATTTGACAGTTCACGCATTACCTCTTCGTTGATACGAATATTTTTTATGCTGTTCTTTCTCATATAATCCCGCTTTCTTTTTATATTAAACTGTAACTATCCGAATAGTTACATTAATTCATGATAACAAATATATGATTATCTTGGAACCTCTACCATCTTGTAGGCTTCTACAATATCTAATTCCTGAATATCATTAAATCCGTCAAATACAAGACCACACTCATAGCCTGTCTTGACCTCCTTGACGTCATCCTTGAATCTCTTGAGTGAAGCAAGGTCTCCCTCGAATATCTGCTCACCCTCTCTGCTAATTCTGACACGGCAGCCTCTCTCCATAAATCCGTCAAGCACATATGAACCTGCAATGTTTCCAACGCCTGAAGCCTTGAAAATCTGTCTGATTTCCGCATGTCCGATAACCTTCTCCTCAAATACAGGATCAAGCATACCCTTCATGGCAGCAGATACATCCTCGATCGCATTGTAGATGACCTTGTAAAGTCTGATATCTACGCCCTCACGGTCTGCTGTAGCCTTGGCAACAGGATCCGGTCTGACGTTAAAGCCAATGATGATTGCATTTGATGCTGATGCAAGGATAACATCTGACTCGTTGATGGCACCAACGCCGCCATGGATGACCTTGACCACAACCTCCTCATTTGAAAGCTTGACAAGACTCTGCTTAACAGCCTCAACTGAACCCTGTACATCTGCCTTTACGATGATATCAAGCTCCTTCATGTTGCCTGACTGAATCTGTGAGAACAGATCATCAAGTGACATCTTTGCCTTTGTATCCTCGATGAGCTTATTCTTCTCCTCTGAAATATATGTGTCAGAGAATGCCTTTGCCTCCTTCTCTGAATCGCATGCCACAAATGTCTCTCCTGCTGAAGGCACACTGTTAAGTCCAAGTATCTCTACAGGTGTAGAAGGCTTAGCCTCCTTTACTCTGCGGCCCTTGTCATCAATCATGGCTCTTACCTTACCATAGCTGCTTCCACATGCGATAGGATCTCCGACATGGAGTGTTCCTTTTTGTACAAGCACTGTGGCAACCGCACCACGGCCTTTATCAAGCTGTGCTTCAATTACGAGACCTCTTGCGTTTCTATCAGGATTAGCCTTGAGCTCGAGCACCTCTGCTGTGAGAAGAATCATCTCAAGGAGATTGTCGATACCCTCCTTAGTATGTGCAGATACAGGACAGAATATTGTGCTTCCACCCCAATCCTCCGGGATAAGCTCATACTCTGAGAGCTCCTGCTTAACCTTGTCGATATTGGCACTTGGCTTATCTATCTTGTTGACTGCAACGATAATCTCAACACCTGCTGCCTTTGCATGGTTTATTGCCTCAACAGTCTGCGGCATTACACCATCATCTGCAGCAACAACAAGGATTGCGATATCAGTAGAGTTTGCACCACGCATACGCATTGCTGTAAATGCCTCATGTCCCGGTGTATCAAGGAATGTGATGTTCTGGCCATTGATTGATACAACAGATGCACCAATGTGCTGTGTGATACCACCTGCCTCACGGTCTGTAACACGTGTCTGTCTGATGGCATCAAGCAGTGATGTCTTACCATGATCTACGTGACCCATTACGCAGACTACAGGTGGACGAGGAACCATCTTGCTCTCATCCTCTTCATCCTCCTTGAGAAGCTCTGCAATCACATCGACTTTCTCCTCTTCCTCACATATGAAATTGAACTCTAAAGCAATCTCCTCAGCAGCTGCAAAATCAACCTCAGAGTTAACTGTTACCATCTCGCCCTTCATGAAAAGCTTCTTTACGATGGCTGAAGGCTGAACCTTCATCTTATCAGCTAAGTCTCTTATTGTAATCTTCTCCGGAAGAGAAATTGTCTTAATCTCGTTCTCATCCTCTTTTGGCTGTGCCTTCGGCTGCTGTGGCTTTTTCTTACCGCCATGCTTCTCGAGATTGATGTAATTCTCCTGCTTCTTTCCGAGCTTATCCTGCTTCTGGCTCTGATTGTGATTATGCTTATTCTTTCTATCGTTGCCTCTGTCGCGGCTCTCCTTTCCTCTTACATCATCAGGAGCTGCAACTGCAACTGTTTCTTTTCTGAAACGATTTCTGTCATCACTTCTGCTGCCTGTTCTATCGTTATTTCTGTCATTGCTCCTGCTTCTGTCGTTGCTTCTGCTTCTGTCATTATTTCTGTCAAAGCTTCTGCCACCCTCTGCAGGACGTCTGGAGTCATTTCTGAAGCCTCTGTTATTGTCTCTATTATTGTCTCTGCTGTTATCTCGGTTATTGTTGTCGCGATTGTTTGTTCTTCTATCGCTGTTTCTGTCCGTATTTCTGCTTCTGTCGGCATTTCTGTCAGTGTTTCTGTTGTTGATTCTGTCGCCATTGTCCTGACGTCTGTCGCTTCTTCTATCAGCGTCAGCCTGACGTGCCGGACGCGAATTGGTTACCTTCATATCTGCATACGGATCCGCTGTACGCTCACTTATAGGGCGCATAGCTCTCTCTCCGACAGGTCTTGGCTTAATAATGCTGTGCTGCTCAGGACGTGATGACTGATTATCGCGTCTGCCATTGCCATTCCTGCGCTGCGAACTGTTATTTCCATTATTTCCGTTGCCGTTTCCACCATTTGTTTTCCTACCCTGCTTGCTGTACTGGGCATTGAAAACTGCTGTGATGCTTGCCTTTTTCTTTGGTCTGTCGGCTGCCTTAGCCTCATCCTTTTTAGGTTCTTCCTTCTTAGGTGCATCTTTTTTTACTTCTGTTTTTGCATACTTCTTTCGCACAATTTGCTGTGCCTCATCCTCAAGACCGCTCTGCACATTTTTGACAGCAAACTGTGTGCCGTTTAATGTGTCTATGACGTCCTGCGACTTTATATTTAATTCTTTTGCAAGTTCATGAACTCTCATTTTTGCCATATATCTATTTTCCTCCATTATTCAGTTTTATTCGACTGCAGCTTTTTTATAACTGCATTTGCAAGGTTTTCATCCGTTACTGCAAGGGAAGCGCGAAACTCTTTGCCTATTGCATTCCCTAACCCCACCTTGTCACTATAAAAATAAATCGGAACCTCATAGAAAGCAGTCATATCCGAAAAATGCTTCTTTGTGTTGTCTGATGAATCATCTGCAACTATCACTAAAAATGCCTTTCCTGTCTTTACAGCTTTCTCGGTAGAAAACTCTCCGCTAACCACATTGCCTGACTTTGCTGCTAATCCCAGCATAGAAAGTACTCTATCTGTCAATTTGGTTCATCTCCTTTTCAAGCTCCTCATATACCTGTTCTGATACACTAACACCAAGGGAACGCTCAAGTGCCTTTGTCTTTTTAGCCTTTTTAAAGCATTCAAGGCTCTTACATATATAAGCTCCCCTGCCGTTTTTCTTGCCGGTGTCATCGAGAATTATGTCGCCCTCCGCAGTCTTTACCACGCGAATAAGTGACTTCTTTTCCTTCATCTCCTGACAGCCTACGCATTTGCGCATTGGAATCTTTTTATTTGCCATTACTGCTCATCACCACTATCTGCCGCATCATTTTCTGTACCTGCTACTTCGTTCTCGTCAGCCTCTGTATCAAAAGCCTCTGCCTGTACATCTGCCTGTTCTGTATCAGCTAATCTCTCGTTCTCAGCAAGCTCCTCATCCGAATAATCATAATCGTCATCATAATCATCCTCTTCATAGTCATTCTCATAATCCATGAAGTCCCCTGACTCTCTGGCCTGTGTCTCGCTCTTGATATCAATCTTGAAGCCTGTAAGTCTTGCTGCCAGTCTTGCATTCTGTCCTTCCTTACCGATTGCAAGTGAAAGCTGATAATCCGGAACAACAACCTTTGCTGATTTCTCATCTGCATCTGCGATAACAGAGATAACCTTTGCAGGGCTAAGTGCGTTCTGGATAAGTATTGCCGGATTCTCATCCCATGTGATGATATCGATTTTCTCACCGCGAAGCTCATTTACGATAGCATTTACTCTGGCACCATTCATACCTACACATGCTCCTACAGGGTCTACGTTTGGATCATTTGACCATACTGCAATCTTTGTTCTGCTTCCGGCCTCACGTGAAATAGCCTTTATCTCAACTATGCCCTCTTTAACCTCTGTAACCTCTGACTCGAAAAGTCTCTTCACAAGCTCAGGATGTGTTCTTGAAACAAGAATCTTTGGTCCCTTTGATGTGGACTTAACCTCAAGGATATATACCTTGATACGCTCTGTAGGCTTGAATACCTCACCCTTTATCTGCTCACTCTCAGTCAGAAGTGCATCTGCCTTACCTAAGTTGATGCTGACATTCTTTCCGATGTATCTTTGAACAACACCTGTCACAACATCCTTTTCCTTGCTGTTGTACTCGTCAAATATTACCTTTCTCTCCTCCTCGCGGATTTTCTGAAGGATAACATTCTTTGCGTTCTGTGTAGCGATACGTCCGAATTCCTTTGACTTAACCTCAACTCTCACGATATCTCCAAGCTGATAGTTACCGTTTACCTTGTGCGCATCTGCTAAGGAAATTTCCTCCACCGGATCCTCAACCGTATCTACAACCGTCTTCTCCTGATAGCATGAGAAAGCACATGTCTCAGGATCTATTTCTACCTTTACATTGTCTGATTTACCAAAATGGTTCTTGCAGGCAGTCACAAGAGAGTTCTCAATTGCCTCAAGTAAAGTTTCTTTACTGATGTTTTTCTCCTGCTCTAATATATTTAACGCTTCTAATAACTCATTGCTCATTATTTTTTCCTCCTATTTGTGTTATCGTGCGCTTTAATTAAAAATCCAATGCCTGACGTATAAGCGCAATGTCACTCTTATTGAATGTAGTCTCATTGCCGTCTTCATCGGTTATTGTCACTGTATCCTTATCATAGGCTTTAAGCAGACCATAAAATTCCTTTGATTTGTTGATAGCCCTGTATGTGCGAATCTCTATCTCCTTATTCATATTGCGCACATAGTCCTTTTCCTTCTTGAGAGGTCTTCCAAGCCCCGGCGAGCTGACCTCGAAGGTGTATGAATCAGGAATATAGTCCTCTCTGTCGAGAATCTCATTCATCTGCCTTGCAACCACTTCACAGTCATCAACAGTTATGCCACCCTCCTTATCGATATATGCTCTCAGGTAGTTCATGCCGCCTTCCTTAACATACTCGACATCAACAAGCTCAAAATTCATGCTGTCAAGAATTGGTTGTATAAAATTCTCCGTCTTTGCCTCATATACACTTGCCTTTGACATTTTATCACCTCTCTTTTTTATATTTGTAACTATTCAGAATTGTTCCAAGTGGTTCTGAATAGCTACCTGATGTTTATAAACGTGAATTGAGAGAGGACTTTTGCCCTCTCTCAATCTAGTCAACGTTGTTATCATAGGTATAATAGCACTATCAGAAAAAAAAATCAAGTTTTTTTAAAAAAGTACTTGCTTTTTTTGAAACTCCATGATAGTATAATACACGGTTCGTTGGTCAAGCGGTTAAGACGCCGCCCTCTCACGGCGGAAACACGGGTTCGATTCCCGTACGGACTGCTCACTGATATTTATTTAATTAAATACAGCCCAACCCGAAAGCATCGCATTTATGCGATGTTTTTTTATTGTTGTTGACACCGGACGCTATGATAAATATTTCTGCCTTAAAGTAAAATTGCCTTGGAGCGTATTCCGTTTACTACAGAATGCTCCAAGGCATAAATAATTTAAGTATAAGCCTGATTAAAAATTAATCATAATTAATCATCATATCCGTTAGGATTGTTCTTCTGCCATCTCCATGAGTCGGCACACATCTCCTTAATACCATACTGTGCTTCCCAGCCGAGCTCTCTCTTGGCCTTTGATGGGTCACAGTAGCATGTAGCGATATCGCCAGGTCTTCTAGGCTTTATTGTATAAGGAATCTTAACACCTGTTGCAGCCTCGAAATTCTTTACGATATCAAGCACACTGTAGCCGTGTCCTGTTCCAAGATTGTAGATGCAAAGACCTGCATTCTCCTCAATTTTCTTTAAAGCCTTGACATGTCCAACCGCAAGGTCAACTACATGGATGTAATCTCTCACACCTGTTCCGTCAGGAGTATCATAGTCATCTCCGAATACTCCAAGCTCTTTGAGCTTGCCTACTGCCACCTGTGTGATATAAGGCATAAGGTTGTTTGGAATACCGTTTGGATTCTCACCCATTGTACCACTCTTATGAGCTCCGATTGGATTGAAGTAACGAAGAAGAATAACGTTCCACTCATTATCTGCCTTATAGATGTCCATAAGTATCTGCTCAAGCATAGACTTTGTCCAGCCATATGGGTTTGTACACTGTCCCTTTGGACACTCCTCTGTGATAGGAATCTGTGCAGGATCTCCGTATACTGTAGCTGATGAAGAGAAAATGATGCTCTTGCAGCCATTCTGTCTCATCACATCAACAAGTGTAAGTGTTCCTGCAATATTATTGTTATAGTACTCCCAAGGCTTTGCCACAGACTCTCCTACTGCTTTGAGTCCTGCAAAGTGAATACAGCTATCTATCTTTTCTTCCTTAAAAATCTTATTTAAGATGTCTCTGTCAAGGATATCTCCCTTATAGAACTTTACTTCTTTGCCTGTAAGAGCCTTAACTCTGTCAAGTGACTTCTCAGATGAATTTGAAAGATTGTCAAGTACTACAACATCGTAGCCTGCATCAAGAAGCTCCACACATGTGTGGCTTCCGATATATCCGGCTCCACCAGTAACTAAAATTGCCATAATAAATATCTCCTTTTCATTTTTGTTAAATTTATTGTAGCGCATTTGCTCATTTTTGTATAGAATAAAATGTAGAAGAAATATGTAAAAATGTTGTAAAGGTAGGCAATATGAACAATAAATACAAAAATTCCTATATCGTAAAAGAAAAAGAGCTTGTATCTCTGTCCGTATATAACGTAGGCTTCCAGAGCTGTGATAGCCTGTATCAGTGGGGTCCCGGTATCAGAGACCATTATCTGATTCACTATATCATAAGCGGTAAAGGCCGCTACACTGTAAATGGCAGTGTTCACACATTAACTCCCGGCGATGCGTTTCTCGTATATCCAAATACCGAAGTGATTTATCAGGCTGATGCGCAAGATCCTTGGGAATATACCTGGGTAGGCTTTACCGGCAGCGATGCTGCAACCATTTTAAGAGCCACTGATTTCACAAAAGCGCATCCATACATACACAGTGTATCAAACGGAAACGAAATCAAAAGACAGCTCATGCATATATACGACGCCAGAGGCACAGAATTTGAAAATGCACTCGAAATGACCGGGCGACTCTACACCACCCTCGCTCTTTTTGTCAGTGCCGCCACATCAAAGCCACCGCAAAACAGTGCAAACTCCTATGTACAAAAGGGCATCGAATACATCTCCGCCAACTATTCATACCCTATCACCGTTGAAGATATCGCATCATATATAGGATTAAGCCGAAGTCACCTGTTCCGTTCCTTCCAGAGCATTCTCGGTGTATCGCCAAAGGAATATCTGACCGATTTCAGAATCAAACAGGCATGCTATCTGCTTAAGCACTCCTCATTGTCCATCACAGCAATTGCAGGCTCTATAGGATTTGATAACAGCCTTTATTTTTCAAAGACCTTTCATAAAATAAAAGGCCTTTCGCCTAAGGAGTATCGCAGTAAATACAAAAAAGCTCAAGAATAAAAAAGCTGCCGGGCTTCATGTGAAGCCCGGCAGCTTTTTTCATATATCTCTTTATGCTAAACTAAGCAAGCTTAGATTTAGCAACCTCTACTAATTTAGCAAATCCTGCTGCATCTGTAACAGCCATATCAGCTAATACCTTACGGTTAAGATCAACGTTTGCTAACTTTAAGCCGTGCATGAACTGGCTGTATGAAAGTCCGTTGAGACGAGCTGCTGCGTTGATACGGGCAATCCATAACTGACGGAACTGTCTCTTTCTCTCTTTACGTCCAGCGTATGAGCTTGTAAGTGCTCTCATAACTGACTGCTTTGCTACTCTATACTGCTTAGATCTAGCGCCTCTGTAACCCTTTGCTAACTTTAATGTTCTGTTATGTCTTTTCTTAGCGCCTAAACCGCCTTTAACTCTTGCCATTTGTTGATTCCTCCTTAACTAATACTACCGATTACATGTATGGTAAAATCTTCTTCATATTCTTAACATTTGTCTCATCTGTCATTGTTGCTTTTCTGAGATTTCTCTTTGTCTTTGTTGTTTTCTTAGTTAAGATATGTCTCTTGTAGGCTTTATTTCTTTTTAACTTTCCTGTTCCTGTAACTTTGAAACGTTTTGCAGCTGCTCTGCTTGTTTTCATTTTTGGCATTGTGTGTTCCTCCTTAAATTGTTATCTCTTTTCTGCCAGCACCATACCGATGCTTCTTCCTTCAACCTTCGGTGCTTTCTCCACTACCGCTACATCTGAAAGATTCTCAGCTATATCATCAAGGATATGTTTGCTTGCATTCATATGAGCCATCTCACGTCCCCTGAATCTGAGTGTGATCTTTACCTTATTTCCTTTTGCAAGAAATTTCTTTGCAGCATTCATCTTGGTATTCAAGTCGTTAGCCTCAATGTTAGGTGAGAGACGAATCTCTTTCAATTCAACGGTCTTCTGCTTTTTCTTTGCATCCTTTTCCTTACGGGCCTGCTCATAACGATACTTACCATAATCAATCACCTTACATACAGGTGGCTTTGCATTTGGTGCTATCTTTACTAAATCAAGTCCTGCCTCGTCTGCAATCTTTTGAGCTTCTCTTGAAGAAACAATTCCTAACTGCTCTCCATCCGCTCCAATCAGTCGAACTTCTCTGTCTCTGATCTGTTCATTAATCATTAATTCGCTAATGGTCTTGTACCTCCATAAAAAATAGTGGATAGGCAGACTATCCACTATACAATCTTCAACACAAATGTTTGAAAATATTAACGCTAAGTCGCTCCATTGCGCTTAGGTGAGAGTGGATACTCTACTTTGTTTTCATACAACTACTAGAATATAGCACAGACAATTTCTGTTGTCAACACTTTTATCTAAATTTCTATAATCTAATATGTACCAAGAATCTTAAGAGCAATTGCCTCTTCCCTTATTCCTCTTAACGCATTCTGCACCGCTGTATCCGTAAAACGTCCTTCAAAATCAACAAAGAACCTGTACTCCCATGCCTTATCAGATATCGGACGAGACTGGATATTTAACATATTGATTCCATTGTATATAAAGTGTGCCAGCATATGATACAGTGCACCACTCTTGTGAGGTGTCTCAAAGCATATGCTTATCCTGTCCGCATCTCTGCGGCATACCCTTTTAGCCGACACAATTATAAACCTTGTTGCATTGTTTTTATTGTTCTGTATGCGGCTCTCAAGCACCTGAAGCCCGTATATATCAGCCGAGATATGGCTAGCTATGCCAGCCTGTGTGATATCTCCGTCATCCTTTACCTTCTTTGCAGAAAAAGCTGTATTCCTGACAGCCACCTGGTTGATATCCTTATGCTCATCAAAAAAATCTGAGCACTGCATAAGTGCCTGTGGATGTGAGTACACAGTCCTGATATCAGAAATCTTTGCACCCGGAAGTCCCATCAGACTGTGGTCGATGCGTATAATCTGCTCCCCAACTATATAATTGTCGTATTCAACAAGCAGATCATAGTTTTCCGATACAATACCGGCTGAAGAATTCTCTATCGGAAGCACTGCATAATCGGCCTTTCCGCATTTGATATCCTCCATGGCATCCTTCCAGGAATCCACGTTGTAGCCATTACAGTTCTCGCCAAAGTATGTCTTCATGGCAAGCTGTGAGTATGCACCCTCAACTCCCTGAAACACAATCCTTGCATTGGAAAAATCCAGGCTGTCTACCTCAGTAAAGTTTTCCTTCTCCACTATGCCATGCTCAGTCATAAGCTGATACTGCTTCTTTCTACTGGTCGACATAATCTGTTCAAAAAGCTCAACTATACCGTGCTTCAAAAACTCATCATCTGCAAGAGACGATAATTTCTCAAGCTTTTCATCCTCTCTCGTCTTGTCAAAGACCTTTTTGCCGGTGGTTATCTTATACTCGGCAACGTGCTTTGAGATATCCATTCTTTCCTTATATAATCTGACTATTTCACTGTCTATCTCATCGATAGACTCTCTCAATTTCATTAAATCTTCCATTATTGTCTCCTAAAAAAGATATAATAAAATATTATTACAAAATTTATAGAAAGGCAAGTAATCCTTGAAAGATTTATCATATATAGATATCATTCAGTTAATATCTAAGCATAAATCTCATATACCCTCGGGAGAATTACATGAAAAAAGAACACGCATGATTAATCAACTCATGCGTGTTTTTTATTAATTCATATAAAATTCAAATCTTGATCTGTATATATCACTGCACTTTCCGGTATTCTGGTCTATCGCAATAACAGAAAGCACATTATTTCCCTCAGGAACAGGTATTGGAGCTGTATACTCTGTTGATGCAGCACTCGGATCTGACGAATCCCAGGTATAGTATACCTTGCAATTTTCAGGTACTGTGATTGTAATGTCTGTCTGTGCACCAAATGTACCTCCGTCAGGGTCTATCTCCGGTGCATCCGGCGCCTCAAACTCGATTTCATACTTGGCAGATGCCACCTCGCTTTTGATTCCTCTGTCATCAACCGCAACAGCTGTTATCTCATATGTACCTTCCCTGTCCAGGGTGATCGGGCTATAATATCTTTCTCCTCTGGTCAAAGGATCATCCGAATCATATGAATAGTATATTTTGGTATCGCTGTCTGCATCTATAGAAAGCTCAATAGTCTCTCCATACTTGCCACTGCTCTTGCTAAACTGCGGTTTAGATACAGTATAATCCGCAAAAAGCTTTAAAACAGATGCATCCTTAGCACTCTCACGCAGCGCAACAATTGCATCATAATCATTTTTTGATTCATAAATCGAAATAAGCTTCTTATAAGCCTCTTTGCTCTTTGGATCAATATTAATAATTTCCTGATACAGCACAAGAGCGGCATCATAATCCTTCTTCGACATATATATATCAGCCAAAACAAATCTGACATCTGTATTATCCGATTCAATCGACAAAGCCTTCTCATAATAAGAAACCGCGGAATTTATATTCCCCGCCGAATAAGCTGCCTTTGCCTGCTTCACCTGATAATCAAATGAATTGTCATGTGATCTGCTTACATTACGTGTAATAGCTGCAATAAGTATTACAATTGCTACAGCGCACACTACAGCTGAGATAATAATTATCTTCTTCTGCTGCGCTCTCTTTGCCCTCTGTCCGTCAGACTGCGGCTTCTCATCACACGGTTGTTTCGTCTGAGACTGCTGCTTACCTGTCTGAGCCTGTTTATTTTCATACTGTGACATTCTGTCCGGTTTTTGTCCGTTCCGCTGACCGGCACTATGAAGCTGTTCCCTCACCGGCTCATCAAACCTGATTGTCCTATCAGACACAGGCTTTGCAGTCTTTTGTCCATCAGTTCGCCTGTCATCATTTCCAACCAGATTATCAAGATAATCATCAAATTCGTTGTAATCAGGCACTATCTGAACCGGATGCCCACAGACATCACAGTACAGACTGCCCGCCTTCAATTCATTACCACAATTGGCACATCTCATACATCTAATCCTCTTACTTATTGTCTAATTATCTCTTCATAGCCTCAACACAATTGCTCATGAGCATCGCAATTGTCATAGGACCTACACCGCCCGGTACAGGTGTGATATGTGACGCTTTAGACACAACAGAATCAAAATCCACATCACCACACAGCTTATTTTCGGCATTTCTGTGGATTCCAACATCAATGACAACCGCACCATCCTTCACATATGAAGCATCTATAAACTTAGGCTTTCCTATTGCCACTATAAGTATATCAGCATTTTTACATACATCTTTTAAATCCTTTGTATGTGAATGACATACCGTAACAGTTGCATTCTCCCTAAGCATGAGAAGTGACATAGGCTTGCCGACTATATTGCTTCTGCCAACCACAACACAGCTTTTACCATCAATATCTATATTGCTTCTCTTTAAAAGCTGAATGATACCGGCCGGAGTACACGGCAAAAAACCAGGCTTTCCTATAACCATCGCTCCAACACTCTGTGGACTGAAGCCATCAACATCCTTCTTCGGGTCAATAGCATCAATAACCTTGTCCTCATCGATATGCTTTGGCAGTGGAAGCTGACAGAGAATACCATTTACGGAAACATCAGCATTGAGCTTTTCGATAAGTTTTAATATCTCATCCTCCGTAGTCTCCTCTGCAAGTTCATATGAAAGCGATTTAATTCCGACATACTCACACGCCTTTTTCTTGTTGCGCACATACACTGATGATGCAGGGTCATTTCCGACCTGAATCACCGCAAGGCAGCCCTCGATGCCTTTTTTCTTAAGCTCTGCCACTTCTTCCTTAAGCTCATCCTTAATCTGTGTTGAAATCAATTTTCCGTCTATTAGATTAGCCATATTTCCTCCTAGAATAATCCTGTGATCACACCATTATCATCCACATCAATGCCGTATGCAGCCGGCTTCTTCGAAAGTCCCGGCATAGTCATGATAGAACCGTTTACTGCTACAACAAAGCCTGCACCTGCTGACGCATAAACCTCACGTACGTTGATTTTAAAGCCGCTTGGTCTGCCAAGCTTCTTTGCATCATCAGAAAGCGAATACTGTGTCTTTGCCATACATACTGGAAAATCTCCCATTCCAAGGTCTGTAATTCTCTTAAGTTCTCTCTCTGCTGCCGGAGAATATGTAACACCATCTGCTCCATATATTTCTTTTGCAACAGTTTCAATCTTTTCCTTAAGTGACAGGCTATCATCATAGAGTACTTTGAAATTGCTTTCCTTGTGCTCGATTGTTTCAAGTACCTTGTTGGCAAGGTCAATTCCGCCTTCGCCACCCTTCTCCCATACCTCTGAGAGTGCAAATTCACAGCCTCTTTCCTTACAGAACTGCTCTACAAAATCAGTCTCAGCCTTGGTGTCTGTGACAAATGAATTTAATGTGACAACTACAGGCACACCAAACTTGTGAAGATTCTCAATATGCTTCTCAAGATTTACGATTCCAGCCTTAAGTGCATCAAGATTCTCTGATGAAAGCTCATCCTTCGGCACGCCGCCATTATATTTTAATGCTCTGATTGTTGCAACAAGTACAACTGCATCCGGCTTAAGCCCTGCCATACGGCACTTGATATCAAAGAACTTCTCTGCGCCAAGGTCTGCGCCAAAGCCTGCCTCAGTGATAACATAGTCTGCAAGCTTTAATGCTGTCTTTGTGGCACGGACACTGTTACAGCCATGTGCTATATTGGCAAAAGGTCCACCGTGAACTATTGCCGGTGTATGCTCAAGTGTCTGGATAAGGTTCGGCTTTAAGGCATCCTTTAAGAGAGCTGCCATAGAGCCTGTAGCCTGAAGATCATCGGCTGTGACAGGCTTTCCGTCAAAGGTATATGCCACAATAATTCTTCCAAGTCGCTTCTTTAAATCTGCCATATCATCGGCCAGACAGAGTATTGCCATAATTTCAGATGCTACAGTGATGACAAAATGATCTTCTCTGACCATTCCGTCCATCTTGCTTCCAAGACCAACAACGATATTTCTAAGGACACGGTCATTCATATCCATACATCTCTTCCATACAATCTGGCGCGGGTCGATGCCAAGCTCGTTTCCCTGCTGGATATGATTGTCAAGAAGTGCTGCAAGCAGATTGTTCGCAGATGTAATTGCATGAAAATCTCCTGTAAAATGAAGATTTAAATCCTCCATTGGGACAACCTGTGCATATCCGCCACCGGCTGCTCCTCCCTTGATACCAAAGCAAGGTCCTAGTGACGGCTCACGAAGTGCGATAAGTGCTTTCTTCCCAAGGCGTCCAAATGCCTCTCCAAGACCGACGCTTGTGGTTGTCTTTCCCTCCCCTGCAGGAGTCGGGTTAATAGCTGTAACGAGTATGAGCTTTCCGTCAGGATTTTTCTTTGTGCGATTGATGAGCTCATCAGAAATCTTTGCCTTATACTTTCCATAAAGCTCTAAGTCATCCTCTTTAATCCCTATAGATGCTGCTACATCCTTGATTGGAAGCATTGTAGCTTCCTGTGCGATCTGAATATCTGTTTTCATTTTTCTTTGCTCCTTTGTGTTAATTATTCTCTAATATAGTATCTAATTCCTCTTTAGTCACCAGAACCTTGCGGGGCTTTGTCCCCTCCTCAGGTCCCACTACACCAGCCTCTTCGAGCTGATCCATGATGCGGGCCGCCCTGTTGAAGCCAATTTTAAGGTATCTTTGAAGCATTCCGATTGAAGCCCGTTCCTTATCTGTGATAATTGACGCTGCCTCCGCAAAGTAAGAGTCCCTGCCATCATCCGTGTTTTCCACATCTGAAATTGTAACGGTTGTATTTGTCGTATCATTCGACAGGCTCTCCATCTTTTGTGCCACATCATTACTGTACTGTGCATTCTCATTATTTTCAATAATAAATTTCACAATATCGGAAACTTCTTTATCTGAAACGAATGCGCCCTGTACTCGAAGGGGCTTCGGAACACCCTGTGGGTCAAATAACATATCTCCCTTTCCAAGGAGCTTTTCCGCACCATTCATATCAAGTATGGTACGACTGTCAACACCGCTTGTAACCGCAAATGCGATACGGCTTGGCATATTCGCCTTGATGAGACCTGTAATAACATTAACAGAAGGCCTCTGTGTGGCTATGATCAGATGTATACCGGCTGCTCTCGCAAGCTGTGCCAGCCTGCATATTGCCTCCTCTACATCCTTTGATGCAACCATCATAAGATCTGCAAGCTCGTCAACTATAATGACAATCTGTGGCATCTTTGGCGGTTTTTCTGTATCTTTGCCATCCATCGCATCAATCATGGCATTGTAACCGTTTATTTCCCTGACACCGCTGTTTGCAAACTTCTCGTATCGGTCTGTCATCTCTGAAACTGCCCAGTTTAATGCTCCTGCAGCTTTTTTAGGATCTGTAACAACCGGAATCATCAGATGAGGTATGCCATTGTATACACTAAGCTCAACCACCTTCGGGTCAATCATAATCAGCTTTACCTCATCCGGCTTTGCCTTGTATAGTATACTCATGATAATTGTATTGATACAAACCGACTTACCTGAGCCGGTAGCACCTGCAATTAAAAGATGTGGCATTTTTGCGATATCCGTAACCTTAACCTTGCCTGCAATATCTTTTCCCACTGCAAATGTAATCTTTGATTTGGCATTTTTAAATTCTTCAGACTCCACAAGCTCCCTGAAGGAAACAGCAACACTCTGGCTGTTTGGCACTTCGATGCCCACAGCGGCTTTTCCCGGAATAGGAGCCTCGATTCGTATATCCGCGGCTGCCAGATTAAGCTTTATATCATCTGCCAGATTCACAATCTTTGATACCTTCACTCCAAGCTCCGGTGTGATTTCAAACCTTGTAACAGCAGGACCGCAGCTTATATTATTCACCTTCGCATTCACTCCAAACACATTAAGAGTCTGTTCAAGCTTTGCCGCCGTTTCACGCAGATGAGCCTGCGAATCACCGGTTTTACCCCTGTCAGGAGCCTTAAGCAGATCAACAGCCGGAAATACATACGGCTTCTGCTGGATTGCATTTTCTGCGTCATTTATCGCTATCTGCTCACTGACTTTTTCAACCTCTTTGGCAAGCTCATCCTTGTCTGATTTGACCTTTTTCTTACCTGGCTCTGCTGCAGGTGGTTTTGTCATTACCGCATCTGCAGCCGGAGCTGATAATTTTGATTGCAGCTCATTATCTTTTTGTATGCCAAAATCATCAGATATATCAGGCTCCACGCAGCCCGATATAGGTATCTGCGACACATGGCTTGCAGCTGTGCCACCCAAAACCGAAACAGGCTCCGATGCCACACCAAAGTCCGGTGTCTGCACTATTTCCCCTGCATCCCATGATGTAAGGCTTGTCGTCTTTTTCTCCTTTATTGCAGGTGAACTCGGATAATTCTCTATAGTTATCTCACCAAGCGCATCTGTAGCTGCTGCACCTTGTCCCAATATCCCCACATGCGCTGTATCACTACCTGCAATTCCTGAATTTAGCGCGTTTTCACTGCCATCAATTTTTGTATCAAGTGACACGCCTGTTATCTTATTGTCCATCCTTCGGCCGGCACGCTTATTCCTTCTGCCACCTTTTGCAGCCTCCTTTATGTCGCTGTCTGTATCATCTGAAACTAACCCCTCTCTTGTCTGACGCTCTCTTGACTTATACTGCCGATACTCCTGATATCTCTCATTATTCTCACGCGCTGACTCGTATACCTTTCGGCCGCCGTTTCTCATGCCCTTCATGAATGATTTACCGGTAATGAGCACAAGACAGATAATCATCACAACTATCGTTACCACGTATGCACCTATAATTCCTACCGCCGGAACTAAAATGCAGCCTATAAGAGCACCTATAAAGCCACCACCTGAATGCCTTTCAACACTGTCAATATATGACTGCACCGGCGAAACCGCGAATTCGCCATACACTGCCAGGTACATAAACACACATATAAACCATATGAAAACTATGGTCATAACAAGCTTCATGATAGCATATGAATTACCCTTATTGGACACGGCAAAAAAGCTGCCCACCAGAAGCACAAGCGGAAAAATATATGCCACCATTCCAAATAAACCAAAAAGGAAACCGCTTACTGCGTTTCCCAAATTACCGCCTATTCCAAAATTGCTTATAAATAAAAGGATTGAAACAGCTACTACTATCCAGAGAAATATTTCCTTTTTAAAGGCCTGCTGCCTCTCTATCTGAGCCATTCTCTCCTTTTTTGTCTGTCTTTTTGCTGAGGATTTCTTCCTCGTTGCCATCTAACTAACCTCCGTATTTTGATTTACAGAGTATATAATAACATATTTCTTCTGTTCTGTGTAAATTTTCTAAAGTAATTTTTCGATTTTGTGATTAAAGGGTCAAAAGGTATCATCGATTCATGCTTGCATGCAATTCGATGTATACCTTATTGACCCGCACTACACCGAGAAAGTAGCAATTTGCTGCGTGGACGACAAGTTAAATTACTCACTATATTCGTTTACAGAATCAAATCACTTGCTGATTTGATTCGTATGAAGCTGTGAATATGCCGACGAATATGCCTATCGCTACAGGCGATTTTAAATAGGCATATTCGGTTGCAGTTCGCATATGCGAACTGTAGCATTAGCCGATTTCGAGGTGGAGTCAGATTACTGGAATGCGTAGCATGTAGTAATCTGATTAATCATAAATGAAGTGCAAAATACCCCGCCATGAATGGCGGGGTAAAATGTTATGCAAAAACCATAATTTCACCAAAATATTTTATTCACCAATAAGGTAATTGTATAATCCCTCATATTTGAATTTCGAAGCATTCCAAGAGAAATCATTGGCCATGCCCCTGTCCACAATCTGGTTCCACTCCCGCTTCTTATCGAAGAAGATGTGCTTAGAATAATTGATGACTGCAAGCATCTCATCGGCATTGTAGTTTGAGAACGAGAAACCATCTCCTGAATTTTCATACTCATTGTAAGGCTTAACCGTATCCTTGAGGCCTCCTGTCTCACGAACAATCGGAACGGTACCGTAGCGGAATGAAATAAGCTGTGTCAGACCGCAAGGCTCAAACCTGGACGGCATCAGAAATGCATCAGCAGCCGCATATAGTTTGTGTGCCAGATCATCAGAGTAACATATATTTGCCGAAACTCTGTCAGGGTATTTCCATGCATAGTGTCTGAACATATTCTCGTACTGAGGATCTCCTGTACCGATAACAACAAGCTGTGTGAAATCGTCCACGATACCTTCAATCACATGATTGATAAGGTCAAGACCTTTCTGGTCTGTAAGTCTTGAAATAAGACCTATCATGTACTTCTTTTTATCAACCGCAAGCCCAAGCTCCTGCTGAAGCTTTGTCTTGTTGTTAAACTTCTTCTTTCTGAAATCGGAAGCATTGTAATTGCAATAGATTTTGCCATCAGTCTGTGGGTCATAGACATTGTAATCAATACCGTTTACGATACCCTGCATGTCAAAATGTCTGGCACTTAAGAGTCCGTTCAATCCCTCACCATAGTACTCTGTCTGAATCTCGTTTGCATATGTATCACTGACAGTGGTGATGTAGTCAGCATATACAAGACCACCCTTAAGCATATTTGCATCCTTCTTGAACTCAAGCTTATCAGGTGTGAACAGATTGTCTGTAAGACCTGAAACACCCTGTACCCACTCCTTGTCCCAGATACCCTGGAACTTAAGATTGTGGATAGTGATGATAGTCTTGATCCCCCAGAAGAATGGATTTGCGGCAAACTCATTCTTTAAGTATACAGGCAGAAAGCCTGTCTGCCAGTCATGACAGTGTATAATATCCGGCTTAAAATCAATAAGTGGGAGCATTGAGAGTACAGCCTTGTCAAAGAATGTATACTTCTCAATCTCAAACTTAGTGTCAGAAGTATATGGAGAAAATCCTGTAAAAAACTCCTGATTGTCAATAAAGTAATATGTAACGCCGTCCTGCTCATATTTGAGTACTCCGACATACTTGTCCTGCACGTATGGACCTGAGCTCATGTAAAAATGGGTAACATACTCAAAATTATTACGATACTGCTCCGGTATACAGCTATAATCAGGTATTACAACCCTTACATCCCAATAGTTCTTGTCAAACTCTTTAGGAAGTGCACCGCACACATCTGCAAGACCTCCTGTTTTTATAAATGGTACACACTCTGAAGCTACAAATAGAATCTTCTTCATATTCTCCTCCCGCTAAAACCCGTGATATATAATATTTAGTTTACTCTTCCCAATTGTGGTATACTTCCTGGACGTCGTCATCATCGTCAAGAAGGTCTAAGATACGGCCGATATTCGTGATATCAGCTTCATCTGTCAGTGTGACATATGTCTGTGGAATCATTGTAACCTCTGCTGAAGCCATTGTAATGCCTGCCTCCTCAAGAGCAGCCCTGACTGCATCAAAATCAGCAGGTGCAGTTGTAATTTCGTAGCTGTCCTCCTCATCGGCGAAATCCTCAGCGCCTGCATCGAGTGCCTGCATCATAAGGTCATCTGCATCCATATCGCACTCTTCCTTGTCGATGATGATCTGACCCTTCTCGTCAAACATGTATGATACACATCCCTGTGTACCGATGCTTCCCTGGCCCTTTGTAAAGGCATTGCGGACATTGGCCGCTGTACGATTCTTATTGTCTGTAAGACACTTTACGATAATAGCTGTGCCTGATGGTCCATAGCCCTCATATGTAGCTGTCTCATAGTTTACACTGTTGCCGTCTCCTGCCGCCTTCTTGATACCTCTTTCGATTGTATCGTTTGGCATATTGTTGGCCTTTGCCTTGGCAACTACCTGTGCGAGCTTGAAGTTATTGGCAGGATCCGGTCCTCCCTCTTTAACTGCAACTGCGAGCTCTCTACCGATCATTGTAAAGATTTTGCCCTTTGCAGCATCATTTTTTTCTTTCTTATGCTTGATATTCGCAAATTTAGAATGTCCTGACATAATTTGTATCCTCTTTTCTACTTTTAAAAATAATCTATATCTTATAATATCATTTTTTCTCTTCCGGTGCAAGTTTCTTAATCATTACCTGCTTAATCACCTTATCCTCGACGCTCATAACAGAAAATCTGTAACCATATGCGCTAATCACAGTCTTATCCCCCTCCTCCGGAATCTTATCCGAAAGCGATATGATAAAACCGTTAAGCGTCTCGTAGGCATCATCATCAACAGGCAGTGACAGTGCCTCCTTCACATCGGAAAACTCAGTCATGCCGTCCATTATAAATGTCTCGTCATCATTCTTTCTGATATAGTTTTCTTCCTCATCGTGCTCATCCTCGATATTTCCGACAAGCTCCTCGAGTATATCCTCCATCGCGATAAGTCCCGATATCTGTCCGTACTCATCCACAACCATCGCAAGATGACTCTTTTTAGACTGCATCTTTTTAAACAGATCATTGATGTTTACCGTCTCGGGTATGAAGTCCACCGGCCGGATAAGCCCATCTATGTCCTTGATACTGCTGCGGTAAACCTCATTTTTTTCAAAAAATGTAAAAGCATCCTTGATATGTAAGACTCCGATGATACTGTCAACATCATTCTCATAGACCGGAAAGCGGGATTTGCCGGTATCTATGATAAATTCGATTGCATCAATAAAGGACATACTGCCGTCGAGGCTTACGATATTTTTGCGGTGAGTCATGATATCTTTTACTTCCTTATCATCAAACTCAAACACATTGTGTATCAGCTCTGCCTCAGATGCAAGGATTGTTCCCTGCTCATGTCCCTCCCTGACCATGGAAATAATCTCTTCCTCTGTGACATCATCATTTCCAAGTATTCCATCGAGAGTCTTTTTGTTGTTTTTCATTCCATAAAGCAATACTCCAATACACAAAAGAAGTATCACTACAAGTATCGATAAAATTATAATTGCATATAACATAATGTTTTATTATCCTATGTAATAAGTTCTAAGCTGATTTCAAGCGCCCTGTCTATTTTAAGCAATGTGTCCTCATCAAGATGGCACACCTTATCCTTAAGCCTTTTTTTGTCGATTGTGCGAAGCTGTTCTAAAAGCACAACCGAATCCTTTGCAAGCGCATACTCCTTGCAGGCAAGCTCCACATGGGTGGGCAGCTTTGCTTTATGCATCTGCGAGGTTATTGCTGCGCAGATTACCGTCGGGCTGTGTCTGTTTCCGACATCATTTTGTATTATAAGGACAGGTCTTATCCCGCCCTGCTCTGAGCCTACAACAGGCCTTAAATCAGCGTAATAAATATCTCCTCTTTGAATAATCATACACGAATACACTCCATATTATGGTATACAAAAAGTATCTCCAGATTTTTCGAGTGTATTCTTAAAAGTTACACTTTTTTAGTTTTTGTGGTAAATTCTTGGAACACGCGGTGTGATAAGACATGCAAACTCATAGTTGAATCTGCCTGACAGCTCACCTAACTGCTCCATAGTGATTGTCTCATCCCCTTCTTTACCGAGCAGAGTAACTGCATCGCCTATTTTCACGTCAGGTATGTCTGTCACATCTACCATAAACTGATCCATGCAGACTCTGCCGCATATAGGTGCTTTTTTCCCTTTTATGAGAACCCAGCCCTTGTTTGAAAGTCCTCTTGAATATCCATCACCATATCCCACCGGGACAGTTGCTATCATCATAGGATGCTCTACCGTAAATGTGCCGCCGTAGCTTATATGCCTGCCCGGCTCAAGCTCCTTTACATAAGCAACCCTGCTGTGCAGCGACATAACAGGCTTTAGGGAGATTTTACTCTTGTCTACCTCCTCTGACGGCCACAGACCATAGAGTGTGATGCCTGCTCTTACCATATCCATATTGCACTCCGGAATTTCTACTATTCCCGCACTGTTTGAGCAGTGCTTAATTGGGATCTCGACTCCTCTTGCCTCAACAAGAGCTATCATCCTCTTAAAAAGATCAAACTGCTCAAAGGCAGGCTCCTTTGACAGCTCATCTGCCCTTGCAAAGTGAGTGAATATTCCCTCTATCATAATATTCGGCAGCTTAGCAATCTGTGCAATAATATCTGCACTTTCCTCTGTCACCTGAAAGCCTATACGGCACATACCGGTATCTATCTTGATATGTATCTTACAGGTCTTATTCTTAGCAGCTGCGATTTTTGAAAGTTCCTTAGCTGTCTCGTAGGTACATACCGCCGGTCGCACATCATTGTCCACTATCTCCTCAAACTGCTCCGGGAAGCTGAGTCCTAAAATAAGTATCGGCTTTTTTCTGCCTGCTGCGATAAGCTGCATTGCCTCGTTGCTTGTAGCAACGGCATAGCCCCACAGATACGGAAGCGGCTCCAGTACCTCTGAAACAGCCTCAGCACCATGACCATAGCCATCAGCCTTTACAACTGCTGCCATCATTGTCCCCGGCTTTAGCTTATTGTGCATCGACTCCATATTATATAAAATTGCATCCAGATCTATATCTGCTCTGATTCTGTTAATTGCCATTTTTTTCCACCTTAATCCAAACTTTATCTAATCCATCAATAATATCACTTGCTATCATACCATAAGAGCCGGTATTGTCAAATACCATATCCCCGGCAAGTCCATGAATAAATGTACCGTATGCCGCGGCCTTTTTCGTGTCACGCCACTGTACCAGAAGACCTCCCACGATACCGCTTAGCACATCTCCGCTTCCGGCTGTTGCCATACCGCAGTTGCCGGACAGATTGATAAACCTTTCGCCATCAGCCGCTGCGATAATCGTACGAAAATCCTTAAGCACACAAGTCACATTGTACAAGCTTGCAAACTCTCCTGCCACACCGATGATATCCTCCTGTATATTAGCAATGCTCTTTTTCATAAGTCTGGACATCTCGCCCAGGTGCGGAGTCACAATTACTGGCATTTTATGCTCAATAAGTAAAGTCATGTTGTCTGATATGATATTAAGCGCATCCGCATCAATCACAAGAGGTATCTCTGCTGTTTTTAGTACTGTTTCAACTAACATTTTGGCATTATCAGACTTTGAAAGACCTGGACCTATCACCACTGCATCTGCCCAATCAAGCTCTGTCTCAAGTGCTTTAGCTGACGCGATATCAGTACAAAGCAGTGCTTCCGGCAAAGCACATTGTATTATTGAGCGGTTGCACTCCGGCGTTATAATTTTCACAAGCCCTGCTCCGCTTTTGTATGCAGCCTTTGCCGAAAGCACCGCCGCACCGGCCATATTGCGGCTTCCTGCTATAACTAACAGTTTTCCGAAAGTTCCCTTGTTGGAGTGTGCCGGTCTGTTATCAAGCTTCTTTAAATCAGACTCATCAAGAGCCCTTACTGATGGCAGATTACCACAAAAGCTGTGGTCATCTATGCCTATAGGCACCACCTTAACCAGACCGCAATAATCACAGCCAGGCCACAGGAGAAGGCCTGTCTTCTTATAAGAAAAAGTATATGTGAAATCTGCTTTAAAAGTGCATCCCATCACATGTCCTTTATCAGAATCCACTCCCGACGGCACGTCGACCGCCACCCTGTAAGCATTTGCCTTGTTAACGGCTGAAATCACATCTGCTAAAGAGCCTTCTATGGCTCGCTTAAGCCCTGTGCCAAACAGTGCATCTATTATTACGTCACTTTTACACACACACTCAATATCAGAGACCACCTTAAAGCCATACCTTGCGTATATATTTTTCTGCAGCTCAAAGAGCTCGCTTCCTGCCTCATCTGTGCCAAAAGCATAGTACACCATGCATCTGTATCCGGCCTGATTTAAAAGTCTTGCTATCGCGATACCGTCTCCTGCATTATTGCCCCTGCCGCATATCACGGCAAACTCCTTTGATTTATCAAAACATGCAACAAGCTCCCGGACAACACCGGCCGCAGCCTGCTCCATCAGCACCACCGAAGGAACCAAAAAGACCTGTGATGTTGTATCGTCCAGAAGCTTCATTTCATTACCTGTAACAATATATTCCAATATCAATTCCCCTTATTCTCATTGTTTGCATTATCAGCATTTGCATTATTGGCATTGAAAACCATAGGATCGTCATATTCAATATCAAAAAGATCTAAAACCAGTAAAGGAACCTTTTTTATCATTCATAAGACTCACCCTCTATTTATTTTTGGAGTTTTTAACAATATTATAGCTGAGCTGCATAAGGCTGTCAGACAGATGAACACTCTCCACAACCACATCTTTATTTGGAATTTCAAGATCCACATGTGCAAAATTCCATATAGCCCTTATTCCTAAATCCACAAGCTTTGACGCAATAGAGTCAGCCTTTGACTTTGGCATGGTGAGCGCCGCAATATCCACCCTGTGTGTTCTGCAATACTCATCCAGTTCACTTAGCATAAGGATTGGAATACCTCGCACACTCTTTCCTGAAAGCTCAGGATTTATGTCAAAAAGCGCTGTTATGACAAAGCCAAGCTTTTCAAACTTTACATAATTGGCGAGTGCCTGGCCAAGATTTCCTGCACCGATGATAATTATTCTATGCTCTGTGTTAAGCCCCATTATCTTTCCGATTTCCTCGTAGAGAAACTGAACATTGTATCCGTATCCCTGCTGTCCAAAGCCACCGAAATTATTGAGATCCTGTCTGATTTGTGAAGCTGTCACTTTCATTCTGTGACTCAGATCGTTTGATGAAATACGCTCCACTCCCTCATCCAAAAGCTCTCCGAGATATCTATAGTATCGTGGCAGCCGTCTGATAACCGCCTGTGATATTTCTTTACTCAAGTCTTATTCCTCCAATCATCAGGATATCATTTCTCTTTTAAAGACAAAAACCCAAGATTAATTATAATTTTTTGAAGGTCATCTGTCAATGTGTTAAGAATTTAACATTCAAAAAATTTATAATTATCCCCGGGTTATATCTTATTCTAAGGCTAAAAAGCCAAATTTCAGATTAAATTGTCTTCTCAAGCTCCTCTCTGATTGCCTTGATGAAGCCTTCGCTGTTTAAAACAGTAGGATTTTCAATTGTTGTGATGAGTGCAAGATCCTTTGTCATCTTTCCGCTCTCAATAGTCTTTATGCAAGCTGCCTCAAGCTTGTCTGCAAACTCAGAAAGTGCCGGAAGCTTGTCAAGCTCTCCTCTTTTTCTAAGTGCACCTGTCCATGCAAAAATAGTAGCTACAGAGTTTGTTGAGGTCTCCTCACCCTTTAAGTGCTTGTAATAGTGTCTCTGAACTGTTCCATGTGCTGCCTCATACTCATAGTATCCGTGAGGGGATACAAGCACTGATGTCATCATGGCAAGTGAACCGAATGCAGATGAGATCATATCACTCATTACATCTCCGTCGTAGTTCTTGCATGCCCAGATAAATCCACCCTCAGATTTCATTACTCTGGCAACTGCATCGTCAATAAGTGTGTAGAAATATGTAATTCCAGCCTTCTCAAAAGCATCCTTATACTGTGCATCAAAGATTTCCTGGAAGATATCCTTGAAGGTGTGGTCATATTTCTTTGAGATGGTATCCTTTGTAGCAAACCATAAATCCTGCTTTGTATCAAGTGCATACTTAAAGCAGCTATGTGCAAAGCTCTCAATTGAATCATCCAGGTTATGCTGTCCCTGAATAACTCCTGCGCCCTTAAACTCATGTATTAATTCTCTAGTCTCAGTTCCGTCTTCTGCTGTAAATACAAGCTCAGCCTTTCCGGGACCGGCTACCTTCATCTCTGTTGCCTTGTACACATCACCATATGCATGACGAGCGATTGTGATTGGTTTAACCCATGTCTTTACGTTTGGCTCTATGCCCTTTACAACGATTGGTGCTCTGAACACAGTTCCGTCAAGCATAGCTCTTATTGTGCCGTTAGGACTCTTCCACATCTCCTTTAAATTGTACTCTGTCATTCTGGCTGCGTTTGGTGTGATTGTCGCACATTTTACTGCGACACCGTATTTCATGGTTGCCTTTGCTGATTCAACGGTCACCTGATCATCTGTACGATTTCGCTCCTCTAATCCCAGATCATAATACTCTGTCTTTAAATCGATAAAAGGTATTAAAAGCTCATCCTTTATCATCTGCCAGAGGATTCTTGTCATCTCGTCTCCGTCCATCTCTACAAGGGGTGTTGTCATCGTAATCTTGCTCATTCTTAAATCTCCTTTACTTAATAAGGTTTTCCCAACCAAGGTGTTCCATATTTTCCTTTGAATTGTTTATATGCTCTCTGGCGCATTTTTCTGCCAGCAGTGCGTCATGATTCTTAATTGCCTCGCATATCTGTTTATGCTCGTGAGTGGAGTTTTTGGCTCTTTTTGTCTCGCCGAGTGTCACCTTTCTCACTCTGCCAACATACTCATGATAGTCCTTTAATACCCTCATAAGCTCCTTGCTTCCGCCGGCCTCATACAGCAGCTCATGAAACCTATTGTCCAGCTCAAGAAGCTTCTTTGCATTGCCCTTTTTCTCGTGAAACTCCGTGAGATAAATATTCTCCTCCATGGCCGCCATGAGCTCATCCGATATTCTCGTTGCAGCCCATCTGGCACAAAGTCCCTCAAGCAGAGCTCTTATCTCGTATATATCCCTGATATCGTCCGTGGAAACACCCTCAACGAACGCTCCTTTATTGGGGATAATAGACACAAGACCCTCAAGCTCAAGCTGACGCAGCGCTTCCCTCACAGGAGTCCTGCTCACCCCTAGCTCATCACCGATATTCTTTTCCTTAAGCTCATCGCCCTTTGCAAATGTTCCTGCAAGTATACCATCCCTGATATGATTGTATACTCTGGCACTCAGGCTGTAATTATCATGTGACATGTACTAATCCACCTCACTATAATACTATATTAAGCTTTTTACAGCAATCAGTAATTTGAACTACAAGCTCATTATCTGTGATGGTAGTCACACGGCCCTCATCGTACTGCTCATCTACCCATTGCTTTATCATGTTCACAAGCTTTGAGTTCTTATCTACTTTTCTGTCATCCGGCAGGCGGTAGTAAGTGTTTATCCACAGCGCTATTCCTGCAAGTCCCGATGTATTGGACACAGCTACAAGAGGTGGTCTGTTTAAGAATTTACCTGTATCGAATATGTTGTAAATTTCCTCATTTTTGAGAAGTCCGTCAGCATGGATTCCGGCTCTCGTCACATTGAAATTCTTTCCGACAAAAGGTGTACGGCTCGGCTGCACATATCCAAGCTCCTTCTCAAAGTACTCTGACAACTCAGTGATAACAGTCGTATCCATACCATCAAGTGTGCCCTTAAGCTGTGCATACTCAAATACCATAGCCTCAAGTGGTGTGTTTCCGGTTCTCTCTCCGATACCAAACAGTGAACAGTTGACACCACTTGCTCCGTAGAGCCATGCCGTAGTCGAATTGTTTACTGCCTTGTAAAAGTCATTGTGTCCATGCCACTCAATCTGTGATGAAGGCACACCTGCATGTGTGTTAAGTCCGTATATGATACCCGGAACGCTTCGAGGTATAACTGCTCCCGGGAAGTTTACTCCATATCCCATTGTATCACAGGCACGCACCTTAATCGGAATCTTGTACTCCTCCTGCAGCTTCATAAGCTCAACACAGAATGGAATAACAAAACCATATATATCAGAACGTGTGATATCCTCCAGATGGCACCTAGGGCTTATTCCTGTCTCAAGACACTCCCTGATGACTGACAGATACATATTCATTACCTCGCGTCTGGTCATCTTCATCTTGTAGAAAATATGATAATCCGAACAACTTACAAGTATACCGGTTTCCTTGAGTCCTATATCCTTTACAAGCTCAAAGTCCTTTTTGCTGGCACGAATCCACGATGTAACCTCCGGGAACTTATATCCTCTCTCGAGACACTTGTAAACAGCGTCCCTGTCCTTTTTGCTGTAGAGGAAAAACTCGCTCTGTCTGATTATTCCCTTAGGGCCACCAAGCTTATGTAAATAATCATAAATGGTAACAATCTGCTCCGTCGTGTACGGTGCCCTCGACTGCTGGCCATCTCTGAATGTAGTATCTGTAATCCAGATGTCCTCCGGCATATTGTGAGGCACTATTCTGTCATTGAATGCTATCTTAGGAACTTCTGAATAAGGAAAGAGATTTCTAAAGGTATTCGGCTCATCTACATCCACGAGCTGATAAAAATGCTCTTCAAGCTGCAGTAAATTTGTTTTTTCGTTCATCAAAACTTCTCTCATCTTCACATCTCCTGTGCTTAGTTTTATCTTTTGAATAATTGTATACAATTATACTTTTTGTGTCAATAAAAAAATTAAAATCTTAGTGTAACACTTTGTTATATCTATCATAACCTAGAGTGTAAATAAATTTTATTGGAGGTCACTTATGAGTGATTTAGCAGCAACAAACTGTTCATGCAGCAATACAGATAACGGATGCGGATGTTCTTCGATTTTATGGATCATCCTGTTACTGTGCTGCTGTTGCGGAAATGGTAACGGAGGCTCTTTCTTCGGAGGAAACGACTGTGGAAGCGGCAATAACAGCTGTATCTGGGCTATCATCTTACTTTTCTGCTGTGGTGGCTTTGGCTGTGGAAGCAGCAATAACGGCTGCGGATGTGGCTGCGGCTGCTGATTTACATTTTTACTGCGGGTCTTTTCGGCCCGCAGCTTTTTACGATTTTTCGGTATTCTTTTTTTGCCTGCGCTGCTCTTTCTCTTTGAGCTTTTCAAGGACTTTACATTCGCCCTTCACCCTGTGCTTTTTGATGCATTCTTCATCTATCTCGTATACGTCGTGACCATCTATGATAAGCATATATCTTTTTTTAATAATATATGCTGTAAACATGCATAATGTGAATCAGGTGACATATTATATAGAAATATATTTTAAAGGATTTTTATGGACGAGAACAGCCTGTTTACACCATTCGATGAAATAACCCAGACAAGGGAGCTTCAGATGCTTAAAACCATAATTCCATATATGCCGCATGACTCACAAAAGCAGATGACTCTTATGGTTCACTACATATCACTTATGAATTCAATGAGAATGATAGATTGTGCACCTGCACTGTCTGTTGCGGAGACTGAAAGTATGTCAGACAGAAGACTATCCATGCTCAATGCCTTAAAGAAATACTGCAGTAAAAGTGAACAGGATACGATAGACAATCTATTAAATATTTTTTCAGTTTTGGACAATAGGGAGATTTATGACAAAGCAGGAATTTTTAAATAATTTTGCACAAAAGGAAAAACCGAAAGATACAACGAGCGCCATGCCGTTTCTCATGGAAAGTATTAAGGAAGCAAAGCGTAACGGCATAGAATTTACCAAAGAAGAGGTCTATTCCATGTGCACCGAGCTAAGCAAAAACCTGCCTGAGAAAAACCGCAGGCAGGTTGAAAGGCTTTTAAAAATGCTATAGTTTAATTTTTAAACGAATCTGTATTTATGCGAAGTATCTTGTCTATCGGTGCAGGCGAGTTTCCCTTGCCATCCGTGCCCTCAAGGTACTTCTCCCCTGCAGATTCAAAAATGACATACAATCTTTTATCCACACTGTCAAGCTCCTCTGAGCCCGGCGGCATCTCTATTGTGATGTCGGGTCTGTTTGGCCTTGACGACAGAGCTATGAGTGATTTGTAGCACTTGATATACGATGACTCATTCCTGCCATAGGAGGTGCTCAGATATACCTTTCCTGAGGCATCAAATGTAACGCCCTGCACTCTGGCAGGTATCGTATATGTGCTCAGGCTTGTGAGCCTGTCGTCCTTTTTGTCATAATAATATGCTACCATCTTTGACCTAAAAAGGATATTGTGAGTGGCTATCCACAGCCTGCCTCCATAGTATGTTATGCACGACGGCTTGTTTCCCACATCAAACACATCTACCACACCTGTCGCATCGATGACCTGCTTGGAATTCGCAGTGGCCATTAGAGAGAGAAAATCATACGAGATGCGCTCCACAGTTGTGTCGTAGGAATTGCACACCCATACATTTTCCCCGTCAAAGGCAATTCCTCCCAGGTGACTGTTTGCATCCATGCCAAGTGTCACAAGGTACTCTCCGTCCTCCCTGTCAAATACCATCAGCTCCCCGAGTGAGCCCTTGTCATCAGAATAGCTCGTGATAAGCACGTATTCGTCCGTGATACAAATTCCCTGAGGACACTGTGCCTCACTGAAAATATAATTATTGAGAAAATCATTCTCCTTCGTCTCCGGCATGCCCGGAATATCTATTTCATCTATAAAATCGTAATCGCAATCATTAAGCGCCAGTGTATGCGCTTTTTTATTACTCCTGTAATTGTAATGCTCTACGCTGTATTCATTGTTAATCGTCCTGACCCATTTGGCATATACCACATATCCATTTGCTTTTTCGTAGGTCAGAACATCCGCCTTTTTTGAAAAATGCTCATCCAGATACCAGCCATCAAATTTATAACCGTATTTGTGTGGCTCTCTTAGTCCCATGAATTTCTGCTTTGGTGTGATGTATCCATAATTATTGATATTGTTTGCCGCACCGCCCAGATTATAGTAAATATATGAAACGCCATCACTTTCTGACATATTGTCAACCAGTGTATTTAGTGATGGCCCAGAAGTAAAAGAGGCAGCTTCTGCCTCTTTTATCTCCGATGCAAACACATGAGTATTGGTAAAAATCAATGTAAGTAATATAATTAATGCTATTCTACTCTTCAACTTCAACAAGCTTGCTTGCCCTTTCTTCTATCTGTTTTGCAGCCACATCATCCGGTGCCTGCTCATATCTGGCAAACTCATATGAGAATGTGCCGCTTCCGCTCGTCATTGAGCGAAGTGTGGCATTGTATCCATAAAGCTCCAGATAAGGAATATCCGCTACTATCTCCTGATATCCATTGTCTGTCGGGTTCATGCCCATCACTCGCGCACGTCTCTTGTTAAGCTCACCCATCACATCACCTGTATAGCCCTCAGGCACCACTACTTTAAGAGTGGCAATCGGCTCAAGAAGCACTGGCTTTGCCTCCATAATGCCCTTTTTAAAGGCCTGTTGTGTTGCCACCTTAAAGGCCATCTCAGATGAATCTACAGGATGATAAGAGCCGTCATACAGCACAGCCTTTATACCCGTCACAGGATAGGCTGCAAGAGGTCCCTTTTTCACGGACTCTGCAATACCCTTTTCAACAGCCGGGAAGAAGTTCTTCGGTACAGCTCCTCCTACGACCGTCTGCTCAAATATATATGGCGTATCCATATCACCTGACGGCTCAAAGGTCATCTTGACATGTCCGTACTGTCCGTGTCCGCCCGACTGCTTCTTGTACTTATACTCTACGTCAGATTTTTTCCTGATAGTCTCCTTAAAGGCTACCTTTGGACGCATAAGCTCTATCTCCACCTTGTACTTTTCAAGAAGCTCACTTGCCACTACCTCAAGCTGCATATCACCGATACCATATAGTACAGTCTGTCCATTTTCACTGTCATTTACACTGTTTAGTGTCAGATCCTCCATTAACAGTTTCTGTAAAGACTGGGAAATCTTGTCCTCATCGCCCTTTTTCTTTGCCTTGTAGCGCATTGCCACATACGGCTTTGATATACTTGTTCTAAGATATGTAACAGGCATATTTCTGGTGGAAAGTGAATCTGTCGTAAGAGTCTTTGTAAGCTTTGCAAGCGCTCCGATATCACCTGCATGAAGCTCCTTCACCTCCTCCACCTTACTGCCTCTCATCACATAGAGCTTACCGATTTTCTCATCGCAGTCCCTGTGATAATTGTAAAGCACATCATCTGTCTTTAGTACGCCCGAATTAACCTTGATCAGCGAATACTTACCGATGTACGGGTCAACTATCGACTTAAACACATAAGCACTCTTTGATTTTGCAAAATCATAATCAGCATTATACACCTCATTTGTCTTGGTGTTAATACCGGTACAGCTTCTCTTCTCAGGACTTGGCAGGTATTTCACAATATCAGCCATAAGTGTATACATGCCTCTTGCGAGAATATTTGAGCCCATGAGCACCGGTACAATAGAGCCTTCAAGCACGTTTGCACGAAGCGCAGCCCTTATTTCATCATCAGAAAACTCCTCTCCGCCGAAATATCTGTCCATGAACTCCTCACTTGTCTCAGCTACAGCTTCAACTAATGCCTCACGGCATATTCCCAGGTTCTCCTTTGAGTACTCAGGCACATCAAATTTATCCACGCCTCCGCTTTCATTCCATCTCTTTGCCCTCTGCTGGATGACATTGACATAGCCCACAAACTTCTCATTCTCTCTGATCGGCAGATGGAATGGAGCTATTTTCTTGCCATAAAGCTCCTGCAGCTTTAATACCACATCCTTGAAACTTGCATTGTCGATATCCATGTCCGTCACGAAAATCATCCTCGGCAGCTTGTATTTCTCGCATATCTCCCATGCTCTTTTTGTGCCTGTCTGTATACCTGCCTTGCCTGAAACCACGATGATTGCAGCATCTGCAGCCGATACAGCTTCTTCAACCTCTCCCACAAAATCAAAAAAACCAGGAGTATCGAGAATATTTATTTTGACATTATCCCACTCTATCGGTACAACCGATGTATGTATAGAGAACTGACGCTTTATCTCTTCTTTGTCAAAATCGCTGATAGTGCTGCCATCCGCTACAGTGCCCATTCTGGTGGTCTGTCCTGCCAGATATGCCATAGCTTCCACGAGTGATGTCTTGCCACAGCCGCTATGGCCTAAAAGCACGACGTTTCGAATCTTCTCAGTAGTGTAAACATTCATTTCAAGTACCTCCCTGACATTATTATAGTATGTAAACATTGTACTAATATTTTATATAATTTACAACACTTTTATGCAATCTGATTAATCATAAATGACTTTTGACCCTCATATCATTATTATATTGGAATAAATATGCCAATAATTTATTGCTTTATAGTGTTAAATTGGATATAATATATTGTAAATATTCCGAACCACTATAGTGCAATTTTGAGAATGTGCGTGTGGTGATTCTGAATAGTTACAATAAAGAATTAGGAGATACACATAAATGCATTTTGATAAAGTTGGCTTTATAGGGCTCGGTCTGATTGGCGGCTCGATAGCCAGAAAAATGAAAGAAAATAATCCAAAGGTCTCAATTATCGCAACAGCCGGGCATCAACAGACCATAGAGGATGCCTTTGGGCTTGGCCTGATAGATAATAATGAGCTTTTAGAGCTTAACTCATTTAAAGACTGCGACGTAATCTTTCTGTGTGCACCGGTAAACAAAAATATCGAATACCTCACACAGCTTAAGGATATCATAAAGGATGACTGTATCATCACAGATGTAGGCAGCACCAAAACCCAGATTCACGAAAAGGTCATAGAGCTCGGCCTTGAGCGCAATTTTATCGGCGGTCATCCTATGACCGGCTCTGAAAAAACAGGCATACTCAATTCAGACAAGCAGCTTTTGGAAAACGCCTACTATATTATCACTCCTACTGCAGCAACTACTGAAGAAAATCAGAATGATTTCAAACAGTTTGTACTTTCACTGGGCTCGATAGCTCTCATTTTAGACTACAGGGAGCACGATCATGCTACCGCAGCCATCAGCCACCTGCCACATATGATTGCATACTCTCTTGTCAATCTGATTGAGCATATTGATTCCGAAAAAGAGACCATGAAAACTATCGCTGCCGGTGGCTTCCGCGATGTGACACGTATCGCCGCAAGCTCCCCTGTCATGTGGGAAAATATATGTGAGTCCAACAAAACGCAGCTGCTCTCACTCATGGACCAGTATGAAGCCAATTTCCATAAGCTTCGCGAAATAATTGCTGAGGGCAGTTCTCAAAAGATGATTGATTATTTCCAGGATTCAAAGAATTACAGGGATTCACTTACTCTGCCCGGTGCCAAAATCCGCAAGGATTTCCACGAGGTATTTGTCGATATCGCTGACGAGGCAGGCGGTATTGCAATGCTTGCAAGCCTTTTAGCCTTCAACGGCATCAGCATCAAGAACATCGGCATCATAAACAACCGTGAGTTTGAGGAGGGTGTACTGCGCATAGAGTTCTATGATGAAGATGCTCTTGAATCGGCTATCAGCGTACTTAAAGAAAGAAACTATACTATTCACCGCAGATGATTTATCCTGTTATATGGTTTTAATCCCAAAAACAACGAGCCGTAAAACGAATTAAATTCGTTTTACGGCTCGTTTTATATCGTCCATGCAGCACTGTTTACAAATAAGCAGAAAACAATAACACTTTATTAATATACACTCTCCTCAAGTACCTCATAGAAATCCTCAAAGGTCTTGCGACAGCAATAAGGATCTATTATCTCAACCCCCTCTGCCTTAAGCCCCGGCAAAGTAAATGACATGGCTACGCGATGATCGTCATACGTTTTAATTTTACAAGGCTTAATACACTCTGCCGGATAAATCCTTAAGCCATTTTCAGTTTCTTCAACCCTCACACCTAATTCCGCCAGGTTTTCCTCAATGGCGTTTACCCTGTCACACTCCTGCAGACGGATATGTGAAATGCCTTCTATTCCTACAGGCTCATTTGCAAACGGCGCAATCGCAGCAAGTGTCAGCGCCTGGTCTGAGAATGTTGACAAATCCCAGCTTCCGCCATGTATATGAGCATTCTTTGGTGGCATACACACTATGCCGTCTGCCTCGTCGGAAATTGTGCAGCCCATATCCGCAAGCACATCAAGAAATGCCACATCTCCCTGCAAGCTGTTCTGGTGCACGCCCATCACCTGTGACTTAACATGTAAAAGCGGGCTCATTGCATAAAAATAGCATGCAGCCGACACATCCGGCTCTATATCATAGTCTAAGCTTTCATACGCTGCTTTCTTAGGAATAATAAAGCTGTTATTCTTTTTGTCCTGCATCACATCAAGCCCAAACTGCTTCATCATAAGACGCGTCATCTCAACATATGCCATACCATGCGTTCCTGTGACATTAATCGTAAAAGTCTTTTCCATCACCATAGCCGAGATAAGAAGGGCACTCAAAAACTGGCTGCTCTTGTCTACGTTTATATCAACAGCATCAGCATACTCCCCTGTATTTCCGATGGTAAAAGGAAAATGATATTCGTTCTCATCATACTCAATATGGGCACCCAGCTTTTCAAGCGATACAAGCAGATCCTTCATAGGACGCTTCTTCATCTGCTCAGAGGACACTATATGGTATCTGCCCTTTGACAGTCCAAGAAGAGCTGTAAGAAAACGCGCAGCGGTACCTGCACTTCCCACATCTATCTCAGCTTCATTCTTTGGTATCCTGCCTCCAAAGCCTGTTATTGTTATTTCTCTTTTATCCTCATCCACCAAAACCGGAAATCCCAGACGAATCAGTGCATCTATAAAATGTCTCGAATCATCACTAAAAAGACACCCTTTTAAAACGCTGCGCCCGCTTGCGAGTGCAGCGATTAAAAGGGCCCTGTTTGTGATACTCTTTGAGCCAGGTACACTGGTTACTATATCATGTGGATGATTTACTTTTTTTACTTTATAAATCATTGAAAATCTGATAAATATCAATCTTGAGTGCATCAGTGTCTGTCATACCGATAAACACAGCACCATAGTGATATACTCCTTCTTCACTGTCTGTTCTTCGTACAATCTCGATAACCGCATCCACAACCTCCTTGGTCCAAATTTGGATCCTGGTCTCATAATATGTATGTATATCGAGAGGTATACTTTCAATCAACATATTAGTATATATGATTGATTTTTACAAGTAAAATTTATTCAGCTGCCTCATCGTCCATATGCATATCGTTTGTTATAAACATCGAATCCCTCATGTTTCGAGTTCGCCTCACTTTTCCTGTTTTGTAATTTACATTTCATCAGTTATCAATGATAACACAGCCATATCTCCGTAGTCAATCGGAAGTATGGCTCATTTTTCTCTGCAATTCATCGCATATGGCGGACACCCTCTTTTCGCCAAATCCCTTGAGAGTGAGCAGGCACTCTCTCACTTGGTCTATCGTGAGAGAGTCTGTCTCTGCCGCCTCCTTACCATCTTTGTATCCGGACTTATAAACCGACTCCGCCCACATCGTCATCTGACAATGGTCCATTTTGCGAATTTTGTCGTACTGCTTTCTATTGAGGATAAATCCTTTAATCTTTCCCATGCTGTTCCTCCTTACCGTCATAAACATTTCCGTCAATTCTGTACTGAGAATGATTGTCGAGAAAATAATGTCTCCTACGCTTGGTATCGTTGATGTAGAACTTTCCTTCATCAAATTCAACGGTTCCATATCCGCTGAGACCATCACATCTCATGTAGACTATATCTCCCTCGTAAATTCTTCTACCATCCTTTGCGACTATTCCGGTGAATTGGCATAGCGTATCCGGATTTATTCTCGCTTGGAGATGATTATTCGGCAATCCCCAATCAGTCATTCGGTCAAAAATTATGTAATGTTTCGTGTTATCCGGATGGTTCTCATAATCTTCCTTGATGCAATATGTTGTATCATTCAAGGCTATGTAAAATCCTTCGTACCACCTGTCCTTGTCATCTTCATCAATGCCTTTCGCTCTAAAAAGTATGTCTCTCATCTCCGCTCCCTTCCATATACCTCTTCTCTTGCAATCTCATACAACATCGGATAATCGTGCGGATTGAAATTGAAACCATATAATTCATAAAAGGCATCGTTGCTTATCTTGAACCACAGAACCGCCCACTGGAGGAGCGTCTTACCTCTCAGGGTCTGCATCGAATATCTTGCCTTTGCATTGGATTTCATTATCTTGTGAAAAGTAACCGCCATCACTTATCCTCCAATCTCTTCAACTGCCTGTCCACCTTGAAATCAATTCTCCTCTCGACCTCATCTTCTGCCTGGAAGAGCAATTCCATCTGCCTGCACATAATTCTCACATCTGCCAGTTCGTCAATGATGTCTGCTCTTGCCTTAAACAGGTCTGTATCTCCATTCGTAGGATTTACATTTTCTCCTCTGACGAGGGCAAATTTTCTTCTATACTTGAGCAATGCTTTTGTCAACTCTGACATTTCTTCGATGCACATATCAATCTGAGGCTGAGTGCCATACTCGCAGATACATCTTCTGAACACAATATCTCTGCCATCGGCATCGCTTAATCTATCAATGTGTTCTGCTGCTTCCTCCAACACTTCAACAGTTCCTTCAACCTCTCTTCCAGTTGGAGGTTCTTTATATGCTTTTGCATACTCTCTGAGTCTATCTGAAATTTTCATGTTCGCACCTCCTAATAATCTTTTGGCTTTTCAAGTGATACAGTTACAGGCATCTTCCAGTCGGACTTTGCGTCGTCAATAATCATCTGAACAAAAGTCTGTGCCATATCCTCTTTCCATTTTCGCTTTCCGATAGCCTTTTTGATTTCGGCTTTAAACTCCTCCTTATTCTCTTCGACCATTTCAGCCATTGCTTCTCTCACTACGGTTTCTACCGTCTTTTCTGCGAGGTAATCGAGATATGGTCTCGCTCTGTAATTATCCTTTCTGCAAGGGTTTCCGTCTCTGTCAACATAGGTGTCTATCGTTCTATCAATAGCCTTTCTGATGATTTCATCTCGATTTCCAAGGGCAGAAACGATAGCCGCCTTGACTATTCTGCTTACCTCTTCCTCAACATATTTTGCATCAATGCTAAGTGATGCTGTCATTTTCTCTTCGCTCATTCTTTTTTCTCCTTATCCGATGATTGCCGCACCAATGGTCTTTCCAGAACGCTCCCGGGCAATACCATCGGTGTATGCAGTCACTGCACATTTGTGGCTCATCCTTTGATTTTCTATACAAACGGTAACTCCTCATCAATTCCATCCGGAACATTCATAAAACCATCACCCGATGAGGAATTATTGGATGCAGGCTGCTGATAATTGCCTCCTGCGTTGTTCTGTGAAGATGCCTTACTTTCTGCTAACTCCTGCTCCTCGACAATTACTGTCGTGGTGTAGATCTTTACGCCATCCTTATTCGTATAGGAACCAGTTTCAAGTCTGCCTGTAATTGCAATCTTGGTTCCTTTGTGGAGATATTTCTCAGCAAACTCCGCTCCTTTTCCAAATACCGCACAGGAGATGAAATCAGCCTTCTGCCCGCCATCCTGCTTAAATCTTCTGTCAACTGCCAGTGTGTACTTTGCAATGCAGGTATTATTTCCATTCTGTGAGTAATTGATTTCCGGGTCTCTCGTGAGTCTGCCCATTAAGATAACTTTATTCATTCTATTTTCCTCCTGTTTTAATCGTCAAACGCCCAACTGATAATTCCCAGTACCGTCAAGAAAACTATACCGATACCTATGTAACCCAAGAACCGTTCTATCTCTTGCCAACATTCACGGACAATCCATACAGCTATCGCCGCTACGGCAATTATCGTTGCAAGCCTTATTACAAACTTAATCGCTTTTATCATCTACGCTCCTTACATGGCGGCTTAACAGCCGCCTTACAAATATCAAACCTCAGAATCCAACTTTCCATAAAAAGCGGAGCGGAAGCCGAGGTCGCCGTTCGAGTAAGAACGAGCATTGCCGAGGTGCAAGTCGAACACACCCGCACTGGCACCATTGTACCAGCTGCCTCCGGCAAGCGGCAAACGCTCTCCCTCTGTATCTGCATACAGGTAGGTCTCCGGTTCGCCGGGATACAGGGCAAGTTCTTTCATCTGTTCAGTGACATCAAATTCAAACTCTGCATCTCCCCACTCGCATCCATCGTAGTCCATGCCCGACTCCTCTGTTGTAAACTTGAGTCCTCCGTCCTCTGCGTTGATGCGGATAGGCTTTCCATCTTTCATCAGTGCCACCCATTTTTCACTATCTTTGCTCATGTCAATGTCTGCCGCAGCATTGTTGTCCGGTATCACTTCGATGACGCCATCCATAAGTCTCATTCCTGCAAACCACTCCCAAATGTTTCCACATAAATCAGAAACCCCGAATGGCGTGTGGTCGTGGTTCCATGTTGCAGGTCCGGAGCCTGTCAGCGTCTTATATCCACCATCATAGGTCTTTCCCTTTTCGGAGTTATCTCCATGCCAATCTCCACAGTTCGTGTTTCCATGCGGGAACACTTCGTTCTTGTGGCAGATATTGGCAATCAGTCCTCTCTCTGCCGCAGTCCACAGATGCCATCCCTCGCCCTTCGCTCTGCAAAGATTGACTGCTTCGTCATAAGTGACATTCACTTCCGGCTTTGTCATCGGGAGCGAATATGCTCTACCGTTGATTACTGTATTCGGATACTTGCTGATGTAGATTTCATCATACACTTTCCCATCCACCACAAACGCAGGATGAGGTCTGCATGAGCCTCCGAACAGGTCGTTATCAGTTACTCTTGAGAAGCGGACCATAACTGACGGAATGCCCGCCTTGTCATAGATAACAACATTATCCGCTCTGAACGGTTCAAATTCCGGAACTCTGATAAACGCTCCGCAGCCAGTCTCTTCGATTGAGATTGCCTCTGCAAGGCATCTGCCCTGCTTGTCCTTTTTCTTGCAGTTTCTTGTGCATCTTACTTCCATTGTGATACCTCCTATAATTCGTAGTCTTTTCTGTTCTTACCTTTACCTCTGTACTTGGTAAACGGCTCTATCCATACACTCTTGCCGGACTTATAGTGTCTCATATAGCCTCTGACGCTTACTTCGTGTTCCGGTTTGGTATAGGTTCTCTTTTGGTCGGGAAGTCTCAGAACTTTGCTGTCTACTTCCTCAATTACATATTGCTTCCGGATGAGCGGAAGCGGTTTCGTTACATCTTTTCGTAACGCCTTAGCCTGCCGCTTGGTTCTTCTACCATTGTCCTCAATCTTTACTGTCTCCCGGTAATAGGTCATAAAACACATCAGAGCGTGGTACTTCAATGCTTCCTTGAGATGTGTATTATCCATTGCCATTACCTGCATCAAGAGCATTTTTCTTTCCGGCGGCAGGTGCGATGCAAAACGAAAGTTGGATGTCTGCGTAGTCACAGGGTCATAATCGTATGTAACAACCGCAGGCAGATTAGGCTTTTCCGCCGGATAGACCGCCAGTTCCACCAAATTTCCTTTGCTCTCGAATGTGAACTCAATCAATTCTTCCTGTAATTCGACAACACCTGCATCTAACGGTGCGTGGAACTCCTGCTGTTTCAGCCATTCTCTGTTTTTGGAGAACCAGTCAAGAACTATTTCCATTCTTGCATTTGACTTTACGATTATCCTGTCTGCTGACTGCTTATCCATCCTCTCGCCTCCTAAAATTCAAATCCCATGTTGTCCTCGATGTCTGAAATCTCATCCTCGAGATACTTCCTGTAAATCTCTTCGTTATCTTTGAACCAAATCGAGGTGTCAAGGCAGTTGCAGAACCACTCTACATCTTCCTCCGGGTCGCAGCATTCCAGTTCATCAATCTGTTCCTGCAATTCTTCGTATTCGTCAGAGTCCTCTTCGCACTCGTCTCTTTCATCCTCGAGTTCTGAAATTTTCTCCTCGAGAGCATCTTTGAGTTCGTCCTGTCCTTTTCGGAAGATTGCATCCGTGATATTATTCAGAGTGACATTTACACCATCCTCCTGTAATTCAACAGCTATATCTCCAAGGTCGTACCCGACATCATCCAGTATGGAGATATCGAGGCTTCCGCAATCAAGTAGCACAAACAACAGTCCATCTAATGCTGACATCACAACACCTCCTCAACAAATTCGTCTCCCTTGAACCAACACTCCTTAGTGCCAAGTTTCTTTTTCTCGCAACCGTTCATCCTCATTCGATACTCCTGTTCCGCTTTCGGGTCGTGCCACTGCAAACCTCTCTTTTTGTACAGTGGTATCCAATGCTCGTCATAGAATGAGTATCCACAGCCATCTATTCCGAAGAAATAACCCCATTCATCATGTTCGTAAATCCGGAAGCCACACTCAGACATCTTCTTAATGCCGTCCAACTCATCCATAAAATAATCATCCGCTGAGTCTGAGAAGCTCCACAGCCATCCCCACATCGGAAGAATGCTGTCACGCTCAACCTCAAAATCTTCTGCTCCAAGTTCTACGGTATTTCCATCTTGAAGATTGATGAGGTAAACATCTCCTGCGGATAGGCATTCATTTCTCTGACCCACTCGTGAGCCGCATCGTTTATCGTCATTCCTGCTTTTGCCATGTTCATTCCTCCTTATCCCGCAATATGCTCGAGTGTTTCCACATCGAAATATGCGTATGTTCTTCTCGGTCCTGCCGGATGCTTTCTCTGCAATCTGCTCAGAACATAGCACTCGTGCGTTTCTCCGAAACAATCCTTAACTGTTTCTGTGTTACTGAGGACTCTCATATCTGAGAGTCTCTCTCCGAAGAACTTCAATGTCTTGTCATCGAAAAAGTGACCGTCCGGGTGCTTCTCTTTATACATATCAACCAATTTCCAAGCCGGAATAGTGACTTTCATATTACTCAGCCTCCTTTCCTGTGATGATTGCGAATGCCTCCTTGAGGACTGCCAATTTTCTCTCCGCCTCGGTCGCTCTCTTGAGTAATTCCTCAATTTCTCCCGCAGCCTTATTTCTCATCAATCCCATCTGAGCATCCATTCTGTCATAGTCATTCTTCTCTTTCACGAGTTCCGTCTCAAGTTCCTCGATTCTTCTCGCACGAAGTCTCATCAATCTCTGAATGCCGCCCTGCTTTTTCCATGCCTTGCAGAACTCATCTTTGTCGATGTCACATTCCATGTACTCTGCTTCGATTTCTCTGTATTCTGCCTCGGTCGGCTCAAACCCTGTTCTCTCGATAAACTCTGATTTCATCATATCTTTGTACCTCCTTGGGTGTTATGTTTTTCGTTGAGCGTACGATAGCATAGCCTACCTTGAAGTCAATAGTTTTACTGATATTTTTTAGGAATTTTCCGCCTACAAATTGGAATATTCCAATCTCTTAGGTATGAGAAATAAGCCAGTCGAAACAATCGGCTTTATTCCAAAATTCCTTGACCTCGGCATCTCCGTTGGAGACTCTGATACCGATGATGCTACCGTCATCTTTCTGAATGTAAAACTTATCTCCGCTGACATTCCCTGCCTTAATATCATCAAGCATATCCTCGCACACCTTACGGATGCCGTCATTGTCAACCATTTCAACTCTGTATCCAATATGTTCCATTACTTCGAGGAAGCGTTCTGCCTTGAGGTCCTGCTGTCTGTTCAACTGCTGATTGATGACACGCACATCTTCCCCGAGTGACTTTGCCAATTCGGTCTGCGTCATCTTCTTTTCTTTCATAGACTCCTTAATGAGTTCGATTACCTTTGCCATCTTATCTCCTTTCATCAGTTACGCCCGAGAACTCTACACACCACACTTTCGAGAGTGTCGTTCATCGCTACATTACTATCTTCATCATGGCGGTACATTGCCACCATTCTCTGCATCTGTTCATCGCTGATTTCTATGTTGCCTCCTGCCAGTTCTTGAGCAGTTGCATTCAAATCCTCCTCGAGGTACGCATCATCCTTTCTGCGGTAGATAATATCTTCTATCCAATGAGGAAGTTCAAGTCCTACAATGTTACCACTCTCATCAAACTGAATTTTCATAGCATCGCAGTAATCTTCCACTGCATCCTCCGGACATTCTGCATTATCCAAATCCGGACTGCCTAACTCCATCGCAAGGCATCTCACTTGATGTCTCGCCTCATCTTTCGCCTTGAGCGTATCATCTCCGCAGGCTGCTCCGTCCGCCGCCTCGTAAATCTCATTCCATGTCATTGTCTGCACCTCCTTATTCTTCTGCGATTTCTCTTACATTGAGAAGAAATCCAAGCATACCTATTTTTCCGTATAAAACATCATTGTCAAATGGAGGAACATTATTGTTCTCCCCGAATTTAGCAATTCTAACTGCGTATTGCAGTGCCGCAGGATTTCCGTTTGCGTTCAGCCAAGAACATCCAACAACATTTTCAAACCAATCTTCTACCACGAATTGGCTTGCCTTTATCCCAGTTCCGTCTTTTATTTTTACCGTCTTTCCTGCCAACTTACTTTTTTCTCTCATCATAGTCCTCCTTACAAGTACGACCTGCCGTACCTCTTTCTAAATTCTTCTCTTGAGCCTATCTTTGCCTCGAACATCGCCTGTCCGAGCATTTTGGATAACCGCTCCGCCATCGGGTTATCATGTATCCGGTGCAGTTTATCTCCCATGTTGTGGCAGTTATTACAAATCGGGACCTTGAGTCCGTCCTTGTCGCTGAGTTCTCTGCCAGCCGTACCGAATATTAGATGATGCTCCGCCTCTGCCTGTCTACCGCAGAATATGCAGATGTCATTGTATTCGGTTACTATGCCTTGCATCTAATCGTCCTCCTTTCTTTTCTCCCAACAATCTGGGCAATGAACTTGGTCTGCATTGTTTATCATTTCCAAGTATTCATCGCTCCCAAATCTGTCGTTAAAGCATTTTGTGCAGAATATCTTTCCACACTTCTCGCAACTCCACAATTCTCCATGAGCATCGTCTTTGGCTTCCCATTTACTTTCAAAGCCACAGATGTCGCAGGAATAGGTATCTCTATCGTTGTTGTATGCCATATCGCCGCCTCCTCTCTCTGATATAGGCTTATGCAGCGTTTTTGTCGCTTCTATGATATGTTTGTAGGGTTCTGTTCCTGTTGGCTTGCTCCTGCCTTAGCCATACACAATTTCTCCCATAACTGCATACTGAATAATCATATCTGCCACAGTGGCATCCACCATGCAACAATCCAATCCGTATTCTCCTGCACTGCATCCGACCGAGTTTGTTCCTGCATACATGATGTCGTACGGTCTTTCTGCATCCTCGCAATACTTCTTGATGCCATCAAGCAGCTTATCTCTCGTGAGTTCATAGACCTCATCTTCCTCAGAGTCATACAGTTTCAGTGTTCCGCCCCTGCTTATCTGCTCAGATGCGTATTCTCCGAGATAATCTCCAACTACCTCAGCCTTTCTACACCAGTAATTGATGCCGCCCTCCAATGCTGTCGCTACAATGTCATCAACATCCTCCTGCGTAACATTGATTTCCAGTTCTGCCTTTACCTTGAAATTCTCCATTAGTCTGCCTTTACCTTTCTTCCACAATTCGGACATTTCGTGTCATTGCACCCATCGCCATAATTGATGATTTTCCCGCATCCCTCGCATTCGACCCATTCGCCATTTACGAACCAATCTTCCTTGAGCGACTCGGGATGCTGCCAGTCAACGCCCTCAAATAATTCATCTGCCAAGTCCTGCTGACAGTTACATAACTCAAGGAAGTCATTCCCGGTGTAAACTGAGTCTGACAGTTCCGGAGAGTAGCATGGTTGGTCCTTATGGAACTTGTACGCCTCCTCGTCCTTGAAAATCATTCCCTGTCTGTAAAACTCTCGATGGATGATGTACTCGCCATCGTTATCTTCTATACTTCCTATTTTCAGCATACTGCCACCTCCACCTTGGTCACTATTCCATTTGCCAACCCCCACATTCTAATATAGTTGTTGCCTTTTCTCCGAACCTCCTCTTCATTCATCGCCTCGCACTGCATAGGCTGTTCGCATCCGCTCTCGCTGTCGTATATCCAAACATTGAACCTTTTCATTTTCTGCTCCTTTCTCCAAGTAGGATGCCAAGGTTGATACACGCCGTTCCAAAGGAAACTAAGACTGCCACGCTGTTACCTGTAATGAGAAATGCTGCTATTGATACCGTGAACACGATATGCAGTGCAATTTTACCGATTTTCATTTACACCAACTCCTTCCTGTGGTATTCTTATTAAACAGGAGGGAGGTATGACTCCCCCTCCCACGAACTGAAATTAGCCAAGGAAAAATGCGATTACCGCAATAGCCGAAGCGGCTATCTCGAAGATTAAGGCTGTCAACTCTATAATCTCGAGAACCTTGCTTTTTTCAGTTCTTTTTTTGAGCTGTTCTACCTCCGCTTCGAGTTCTTCAACTCTCCGTTTCAGTTTTCTCAACTCCTTGTCCTTGCTGATTTGCTATCGCCTCCTCGGATTTTTTAGTACCATTTGGTACAATCGTACGATAGCATTACCTACCTACCTGTCAATAGGAAATCCGCATATTTACTGAGTTTTTTCGCCATCCTTTTCCTCAAAAAGCGGCACCCTCTTGTTGTAGGTCATATCATACTCTCCGCTGCACTTATGCAGTTCCCAACCGCCAAGTCCTGTTCCTTCGATGGAAACATAATCATCAGCACGCCAAGTCCTTACGCCGCCCTCTACTCCGTGCTTTCTTGCAATTTCCAGTAACTTCTCAACTACCGGAACTGCCTCTTTGCAGAACTCTCTCATCTGCTCCTCTGAAAAATTCATCTCTGCCATAATCTTTACCTCCTAATAATCTTCATCGAGGCATTCATCCGCCTCGTCATAATACTGACCGTCATAGCCTTTTGCCATTAACTTTTCATAACAGTCGAAGCAAACCAATCTAAATGCGATGCCGTGGCAATCGTGAGTGAAAAGCATATCGTCTCTAACTACTTCCTTGCCGCAGGTAGGGCATATTCTAACATCTGCTCCACACATTAAGTCGCACATTTCTTCCGGGTCACTGACTTCAAAACTCATTCCCATTGTCATCCCTCCTTACCAAATTCTCTTGAGTCCACCGATGGACGGCTCGATGCCAATGGTTCCGAACTCACTGCAATCCGGCATTGTCGTATTTACCACATAAGCGAGCGTCTGATTATCTCCTAAATCCTCCATATCCATCTTCCACTCTTCGATATACTCAGAAACATACAAGAGTGAATACATCAATCCAAAGTTCATCTGCGTCTTGATAACATGGTAGACAAGTCCGTTGCTCTCCTCCTCAAACTTCCTAACCATTTCCTGCTCCTCATCGTTGAGCCAGTACAATAAACCCGGTCCTTCTGAGAGGTTGACTTTACCCTCTTCCTCGAACTCCTTAATCGGTTGCTCCATGATGCCGAGTTTCTTCATCCTCTTAATTGCTTCCTGCCTCTGCTGTTCTCTTAAATCTGCCATCTTAGATACCTCCTAACGCCATTTTCTGTTCTGCTTTTCCTGTAATCTTTGTTCCCGGGTCAAATTTCTTTCCATCTTCATTGCCCTGCCAAAACGCCCTTGCACTCATCTGTTCCTGTGCAGCACTTTTGAATTTTTCGTGCTTCATAGCATCGGTTTCATCACTGACCTCTTTGGGAATTGTCATTACCAATCCCCATCCGGTCTCATCATGTTCCCTCTGCTGTTCAAACGCTTCCTTGATGCCCTGTGTGTAGCAAAATCCATATCCATCGCAAAGCCTTTTTCTGTAATCTCGAGTGCAGTCCTTAGACTTCTTTCTGATGTCGTCAATTCCGCTGCGGATACATTCGACTGCATATCTGAAAATCTCAACGCAAGCATCAACATCTCCCTCGAGACCTACAAAGCATATCGTAGCCACCTGCTTGTTGTACTCCTTTCTTCTGTACGACTGGCAACAAAAGTTCTGACCGATGATTGCTGATAGGCTTATCATCCATGCTTCTCTTCTCTTACTACAATCGAACTCTGTCTTTATGTGAACAACTTTCTTCTTGCCGATGTCCTCAAGGTCAATTTCTGCTATCTTATGCTCTGCCATTAACTTCTTGGCTTTCAAGAGTGCCGACTTTGCCTCGTGTTCATTGCTGCTCTCTGAGAGGGCGAGCAACTTCTTAATCTTCTCTCTGTAATCCTGTTCTGCCATACCATTTCGCCTCCTTATGCCATCTTCTCGATGATTGCAAGCAGCATCTGATGCTCTTTCCAAGAAATCTTTTCTCTCTGAAATGCGATGTCGATACCTTCATTTCCATAAAACACATTCTGCATTGCATCCTCTCGATTTTCTGCTTCTATAATTCTCTGAATGAACTTCTTAAACATATCTGCATCCTCCTTGTTTGACTTGTTTTTATCGTATGCGTACGATAACATGACCTCCGGTCAAGTCAATAGGTTTTACGCATTTTTACGGAAATATTTTCAATCGTCCTCATAGCCCTCGATGTCAATATTTGCCGCCTCGCAGATGCTCTCGTAATCAGCACCATTCTCCCACATATTCTTAATGCAGAACCCATGAACCGTGCCATCCCACTGTGCGATGTGCTGCTCTATCGCTTCGTTCAGTCTTGCATTGCTTCTATCTGCCATCTTCCGCCATCTCCTTTTCAATTCTTTCTGCCATTTTCTTTGTTCCGTCTCCCCAACAGCAACCCTCTTTGCAAAAGTACCAACCGAGAAGCGCTCCATCATCAATATACTTAACCATCTTCTTACACCTCCGCCTTTTTTATAATGGATGTAGGACACCAAAACTCCTCGCCATCCAATCTCAGATACATTCTTCCTCTGCCTTTCTTGAGGACCTGTGCAAGAGGTCCGATGTCATCAATCTTAACAAGGTCTCCTGCCTTAATCATGTACCTCGCCTCCTTTTACCAATTCGTACTCGGCTACCTGCTTATCTGTGAGCGGCTCTGAATACTCAACATATCCCCAAACCTCTCTGCCTGCCTCCTCGCTATATGCTCTGCTGTCGAAATTCTCGATGCACTCCAAATTCTTTGTCGGAACTGTACCCGGACCGCAGGTCTTAATGTCAACCAGTATCTGTACCGCATTATGCTACCTCCCTAATCTCAATCAATTTATCGAGTCCTGTGTAGATGCAACCTCCTGTCGTAAATACCAATCCATCCCATCTTACAAACTTGACTGTCTCGACATTTACATCTCCGGTTGCTCCATCTTTCCACTCAACCTCAACCGTCTTTCCGGCTGCGAGCATTTCTTCGATTTTCTCCACATCTGCCATTCTGAATATCTTCATAGTATTTACCTCCTGTTCGGTGTTTTTACTGATTTATCTTGACTTTATCGTACTTGGAACATTCCAATTTGTCAATAGTTTTACGGAAATTATTTTGGAATATTCCTATTTAGCTACGCAAACACCTCCTGCATCCTCTTCCTCATTTCTGAGATGCCTGTCATTACATTCATCATGCCGGACCACTTCTCCATGTGGTCGAGATAGATGCCGCAGGCTTTCTTACTGAGACGATAGACTTCGATGTATTTATTCTGCCTGCTTCTCTCTGATGTCAGAGAAAATTCTCTCCTCTCATCATCTGTGCAGTACGGCAAAATCTGATTTTTAATTCTTCTTACGACTTTTCCGTTTGGTGCAGAGAACATTTCTCCTATCTGTCTTGAGGAAATGAAATCCAAGGCATCCACAGAGCCTGTATCTGCCTGTTCCTGCCTCTTTGGTTCTTCCGGTATAGAATTTGTTGTATCAGTCTGAGCCTGCTGCTCCTGCTCCTGTAAATGCTTTAGGCACATTCTGTACCCTGCCATAAATCCCGACTCCTCGTACTCAACTGCAACATCCATCATCTTGTCATAAAATCTATTCTGCGGTTTCAGTTCCTTTGGAAAGAAATATGCAACCATCTTGTCGTACTGCTCAACCTCATTGCAGGCTGCTTCTGTATGCCTTTCCTTGCACTGGCAGCCGTCTACATATTCTCTGAAATATTCAGCTAACTGCTCATCTGTCAGTTCTTTTGGAATAACGCTCATGCCACGCACCTCCTTAAATCAATACTCCTATTTTCTGTTTGGACTTCTGCCAATAATAGGCATCATCCTGCACATATCCATCATCTATCGCTGCTTCCAGTCTTGCATCCAGTAATTCACTGTTCGGAATATCATGGTCTGTATCGAATGGTCCGATTGTTGTATAGCCGACAATTTCTCCGGTCGTTTCGCTAATAAGGTTGTAAATCATACTGCATACCTCCTTTGCTTTTTTGCGAGCGTACGATAACACAGCCTTGCACCATGTCAATAGGAATATCTTTATTTTTACGGAATGATTTGGAGAACTCCAAAACGATAATAGAAATGTGTCCATAGGACATTCATAGGACAATGAACATAATAGATATAATATATATAGGTAACGGTTACGGTTACGGTATGGTTTAGGACTTTCCGCAGGACTGTCCGTGTGACTGTCCATAGGACAAGGCGGATTTCTTCTTATATAATGTATGTCGAATTGCTTTTGAAAAATCAGTAAAACCGTTGGTGCAAACCGTTTATCAGATTGCTTCGTCCTTGGACGGAAAACTATGCGTCCACAGATTGTCCACAGGACAAATTTCGGACAATAAAAAAGAACCTCCCTACCGTATCTGATAGAGAGGTCCATTCTTTACCAACCGGAACTATTTTGCGTTGATGAAATCAACTGCATCTCCAAGTTCCCTGTACGCCTCCTCGAACTGCTTCTTTGGAGACCACGACTCATATCCGTCCTTATGCCTTACTTTGTATCCGGCTTTGCCATCCTTTTCCATCGGCTCTGCCTTTACGATTTTTACGCCAATGTAGTTCTTCATTCTTTCCTCCTGTTATCTGACTCTAATGGAGTCTCCTGTGATGATGAGGTTCGGGTTCTCAATGCCATTCAGAGAAACGAGGGCATCAACAGTGGTTCTGAAATCCTTTGCGATACTTGTGAGCGTTTCTCCGCTCTCGATAGTATGGTACTCTTTGCCGCCGCCATTTATGATGTCCTGCACCTCCTGCCATCTATCTCCGAGAACAGTTCTTCTCACTTCATCATCCCCATACTTGCCAGTCCATACTTCATCTGCCAACTCCTGTGCGGACGCAATATGGATATGGTTGATGACATCCTGCACCTCATCATATCTGCTTCCGAGTGCTGTTTTTCTTGCATCTCCGCCGCCGAACTCATCTTTCATAGTTCTGTAAAGCAACTCAAGCGTGGTTCCCTCCGGGGCGGACGCTTCCGGTTCATCCTTGCCGTCATCATTGTTGGCAGTATATCCATTGAGTCCTGCCGCTTTGATTGCCGCAGGGAAATCACGATAGCAGAAATCTTGGTCTACTGTTCTGCCGCAGATTGTCTTGTCTGCAATGAAATTCTGACCGCCGCCATACTGCCAAATATCGTGAGATGTTGCAGGTGTGTTGGATGAATACTTTGCTACCCAATGAGTAAATCTCTGTAAACGAGAGTCGTCTACATGAGACTGAAAGTGTGAGTCTGATGTGTAAACTCCCACGAAGTATCCTGCCTTTTCACATCTGTCGCAAAATGCAATAACGATGTCTGTGAGAGTGTCCTTTGCGTTCTCGAGCATATTACCCTCGACATCGTAGTAGATAGGATATTCAAACTGCTTTCCTGCAATTACTGACAGGAAATGGTCTGCCTCTTCCTGTGCGTCTGTAACAGACTTGGCATTGCCATAATAATATGCACCAACAGGCATACCAATCGCCTTGCACTGTGCATAGTAATCTTCAAACTTGCTATCTTTGTATTTACCCGCATCTGCTCCGGCTGCTTTGACGATAACGAACTGTACGCCCCTCTCATCTCTTGCCTGCTTGATGCTGAGGTCTCCCTGCCAATGTGAAATATCAATACCAAAAAGTTTATACATAGTGAACTCCTCCTATTATAAAAATAAGGGCGGCTTTTTCAGCCACCCCGATGTGTTATGCCTATTCAAAATTAGGCTTTAATCAACTTGCCTTTCTTGAGAAGATTTACCATCTCAAGGTTCTGTGCCGCAGTATATGCGTAATTCTTGATACCATTTGCGGCTGCAATCTTCGCACGATGAGCCTTGGATGTATCTTTTTCTCCAACCGCTGCAAGTGCCGTAACAATGGAACCCGATGCTCCTTCGTACTTAGGGTAATGAGAAACCGCCTGTCTTGGATTGCCGGATATGACTACGACAGTATGACCTTTGGTCTTAGTGACGAGAATGTCTCCATTACACAACTTCGTGCCGGATTTTACCGTAATAGGCTCCATGAACCGCTTAGACGCTTTGAGAGCGGACACCTCGGCTGATGTGTTGAAATTGCCCGGGTCAAATCCCGCTTGGATGCAGCACGCTCTTACAAGCGAACTGCAATCAGCCTCTGTCTTGGCAGGAATCTTTGCAAGGCTTCCACTCTTTCTTAACTGTTCGATTACAGTTATGCGGTGTCCTTGGCAGTATCCGATGTTGTTGTTTTTGCAGGCCTGTATCATTGCTTCCGCAATAGCATTGGCAACCGCAACACTCTTTGGTCTCATGCAAATCCATCCCTTTGAATGGACATAGTACGGCTGAGTTGAGACTTCATTTCCTGTTTGGTCTCCCGGCTTTCCTCCGGAGATTTTGCCGTTCTCATCAATTCTCGCACTACCTACCATTAAACTCATGTCAATTCCTCCTTAAACAAATAGGGCAACCTTTCGGCTGCCCTGTACTTACGATATGTTTCTCAGATTACTCCTCATCCTCAGTGTTGGAACCGCTATTGGCGTAGTCGGTCAATCCCTCTCCGATGATGTACGCCACCACGGATGCACCTGCCATAATGAGTGCAGTTACCTGTGTTGCTGTGTTGTCTGTGCCACCAGTAGCCAAAATCATCATAGAGACAAAGGATGCTACTGCCGTCCATAACTTTCTACTTGTCAGTTTTCTTACCCAGTTAATTTTCTTCATTTCCATGTTCCTCCTCTGATTTCTTTGTTAAAATCTCTATTGCCTTTGTTATCTGTGGCGGCATCGGAATCCCCATCAGACCCGCATTCTCCACGATGCTGATAGCCTCGTTGGAAATAAATCCGATAATCACGGCGTCACGTATGTAGTTCACATGAATCAGCATATCGAACCGGTACGCCATCAGCACGATCAGTAAAATCACGGCTTTTCTGCAGAGGCCTTTGAATCCCGCCTTGCTTTCCAGTGCTCCGTTTTTCGTCTTTGTAGACTTGTGGAACACTCCGGCCACAATCAAGCCAGTCAGGTAGTCTATGCCGATCAGAATCATCAGCGTCTGCAATCCTGTATCCCAACCACCCAAAAGTGCTGCTATGAATCCGCCGACCATTCCAACCGTGGTGCATAACTGCTCTTTCATCATCTTTCTACACCTCCCCTCTGCCCTCATACATCATCCACATCGTCCACATCAGCGTATGGCCTGCAGTAGTATTCCGTTATATCCAGCTCGTCCTCAATCTGTTCCAGCGTCTTGCTGCTCTGTCCTCTGATATACAACCGCAAGTCCGTGATGTGCGACCATAGCCTTGATATAATTCTCAGCTTAGTCATCATTTCTCTGTGATCTCTCCCATTCCGGATCTAACCAGAATATCTTTCACTTTTGTCTTTAAGAGACGCGGAACTCTTTCATACATTTTCTTTGCGTCCTCTACTGTCTCCTGGTTCATAATTTCCTGTGCCCATAACATTGCCATCATTGCAATACCATCCTTTCCTGTACATAATAAAAATAAATTGATTAGTAACTTACGCATAAACCGCCTCCGACATTTCCAGCAGGCATGATTTCAGCATCCTGATTGTTTCCTCCTGCTCCTGAACCTTTTGTTCCAGTGTCTTTTCTTTCTGTGGCTCATATTCCAGATATTTCTCCGGATTCTTCTCCACAGCTTCACGGTTTACGTTTTCCGCTTTTTCCCGGAACTGGTGGAAATCATATTCCCAGAACGTATCTGTCACAGTGATATACTGTTCTTTTTCTACCATCTGCTGATTTTCTTCTGTAACTTCCTGCCCATTGAGGCAGATTGTCACGTCCACCATTCCGTTATCAAGCGGCTGCCAGCTGACCGCCGGCTGTTCTGTTGTGAATCTTGCTTTCAATGCTTACCCTCCTTTTCGCGTATTTCATCAGTTGCTCTATTCCATACTTCTTTTTGAAGTGAACGGAATCTGAATTTTTGAACCACCCATAATATGAAATGCAGCGGTACGCCAGATCTAGTGCTATCTCCATACGCCGCTGCACCTGTTTTCTCAATCTCAGATATGCCCGTCTTGCCCGGAGGAATATGCTCCGGCGGACTTCTGTGCGGTCCCTATAAATTTTGTAGCCCATCATATCAATGCAATCTCCGTGATGCTTTCCATCTTTTCCGATATAGTCAACCTGGAACAGTTTCCAGTTCGGTTTTATCTCCAGGCCCAGCTCCTCTCTGAAAAATCGGATCAGCATGAGCATGGCCTTTTTGACGTCTACCTTTCGTGGTCCCAGGATCAGGATATCGTCCATATAAAAGATAATTTTATAGAACAGTCTTGTCCGTTTCTCCTGGCCACGTCTTTTCTGCACCTTAAAGAGCTTTTGCTGTGCATAGTGGTAGGCAAAACTGAGGTAGTAATTGCATAGCCACTGGCTCAAATATGAACCGATGGATAGCCCCTGCTTGTACGATGCAATCAATGTCTCCACTAAATAAAGCAGGTCATCATTTTTGACCTGCTTTCTCAGAAATCTCATGAGCTTTCTTGTGTTAATAGATGGATAACAGTGCCGCACATCCGCCTTGGCTCCTGCCCTCGTTTTGTCCGGATTCTTCCGAATCCATCTCTCTATTGCATTCTTTCCGTATACCTGGCCACGGCCCGGCACACTAGCGCATTGATATTTTCCTATCTTTCTTTCAAATAATTCTTTCAGAGCATTGACAGCTACATAATTGTATATCTGCTGTTTTATGCTCTCCACGCCTATCTCCCTGAGCTTTCCGGAGTTTCCGTCATACCTCATGGAGTAGTGTATTTCCGGGAAATGAACATCACGCTCCTTGATTTCCCTTGCCAGATCTTCCGCTGCTCTTTCCAGCAACGGGTCCACATTGCTCCTTTTCTCCTGGATCAGTCTGCTCACAGCCCTGACGGACAGTGGTTGACCGGTTTGGTATCCGGCCAGGAACCCTGCCACATCACGCCGTTTCCATTTATCTGAAAAACATTCCAGCATACAAGCCATGATCCAGTCTTTATCCAGTCGTATATTTTTACAGTATCGTTTCAACTGTGAGTCCTCGTTTCTTGATACAGGAGTTTCCTGTTTTTCTACTCACTCCGCGTCATGGCCTACTGCACCATGCGCCCGTCCAGTCAGGCTCCTTGGCTCCCAGCTGGGCGGTGTGGCTTCAATCGTATTTTGGGGATATGCCCCACGCACCTGCTTTCCGGTGGCTCCGTTCCTACAGAGCGAAATGTAACGCTGAAATTCAAATAAATTTCAAGAAAATCCAGAGACGATATTCCAGTTCGTGTTCGACCAGCCATTGTTCGCATTCAGAATCCAGAGGCCAGCATTCGCGCCATTGTTCAAATTGCCCAGCGCAAGCCACAGAGGAAACCGCCCGTTTAGCATTACAAGTCCGTTATTTATTTATAAGGGGAAAGCCCCTCTGTCAGGCTGTTGCCTGCCATTCACCCCTGGTGCCGTTCGGAGAAACGCCAGAGACGATATCCCAGCTCGTGTTCGACCAGCCATAGTTCGCAAGCAGAAACCAGAGGCCAGCAGTCGCGCCATGGTCCAAAGCGCCCAGCGCAAGCCACTCTCTCTGTCCTGACGTTCCTGTATCTGTATACAGTCCATCAGCAAATCCTGTGGTTGAGCCTCCGCCTACTTTCGTAGGAATCATGATGCCCAGGTGCTGATCTGTTGTTTCTTCTGTGATATATTTCCAGGATGCCGCTGTATAGGCCACCTGTGCGATAGCCTTTTTATAATTTGCCCGCACTGTCGCAATGTTGCTGGACAGTGTGCTGGCGTCCTCGCATACATAGACATCTCTGGCCGGATTCCCGTCCGCACCGGTAACAATATCCATGACCACATTCCCCAGAACCTCATAGGCTCCGATACAGGTCTCAATGCCCTGGATCTTGTATGGATCTTTCCCATTGGTGTTGCTGTTCGGAGATCCGTCTGAGCCGGCCACCTCATCAGTTGCTCCACTGTGCCATGGCATTGTTGTGATCCATGTGGTCAATGTCGTATCGAATGCCTCCGGAGCATCCACATATACTGCTGCATTGCTGTCATCCACGTCCTCAATCTTTGTGACTTTGACGCTGTATGCTTTGTTGTGTATATAGGAAAAATACCGGTCTCTGTTTGTGTTTGAACCAACGTCTCCGATGGAAACATATGAGCCGATCACATAACCAGCCGCCTGTGCCTTTGTTAGTACCACTCTCATCACTCCGGTTTCTTCTACCAGGTTCTGGTTCTGATTGCTGTATGAGGTACATCCGGCCATGATGCTCTGGCTGTGTGTGGTTGCATATTTAATAATCATCATGAGCTGTCTATAGAACAGATCCCAGCTTGTCGTGCCGCAATAGTGACCGCCCAGCTTGTGCATATAGGTTATCATTCCGGTGTAGCTGACCGGATTTCTCGCCTGTGTTGCCTGGCAGCCATTGGCCGGTGCCAGGCCTTTTGATGAATACGGCACTCCATCAATGTCTCCCGCCGCATACTTGGCATGGATCATGAATGGGCTGATTGTTCCGTCCGGATTGATAGATTCTTTCATCGGATACGGTGTCAGCTCTGTCTGGCTGTCAGAATAATGATATAGGACTGCCTCAGTAGCGTCCTCGATACCGAACCAGGCGCTCATTGTAACCTCTCCGACCTGCACCTTGCCGTACTTGGTAAATCCAATCTGGCCCTCCAGGGCATCTACATGGTTGAAACCATTCTCATCTACAGAAAAATTGCAGGTAAAATGATGAAATAGGCCATACTGAGCATAATCATCTCTGCCCTCTGTTCTTCCCACAGATGGCTCCGCAACCATATTCTCATTGGCATTCATTTTCACGCCCACAGGGCTTGTTGAGGTCTCCCATTTATAAATCTTTGTTGTGAATACCTTTCCGTTTCTCCTGAGTGCAAAATAATTGGAGAGTGCATTTTCAACGCCCCCTCCGTTCTGCTTAATCAGATCAATCTGTGTCTGGCCAGCTGTTTCAATTTTCGTGACGCTGGCTGCTGTATTCTGTTTCAGATCTTTTGACGCCTGCTGTGCATTGTTCAGGTTAGTCTCCAGTCCTGTTTTGATCTGGTCAGCATTCTGGACCAGATTCTGCATGGTTGTGATGTTTTCTCCAGATGTTTTGATACTTGCGTCCAGTTTTGTTTTGGCTTCTCCGGCTGCTGTCACATCTGCCTCCAGGCTTCTTTCTGCCTGTCCTGCTGCCGTGATATCTGCCTCAAGGCTCTGCTTTGCTTTTCCTGCAGCTGTGGTATCCGCCTCTAAAGTCTGAGCTGCCTTGTTGGCCGCTGTCACATCTGCCTCCAGACTTCTTTCTGCCTGTCCTGCTGCCGTGATGTCTGCCTCTAATGTCTGCACCGTCTTTGTGGCTGCTGTATTTTTTTCTCCCAGGCTCTTGTCCAGGGAGGTTGCTGTTGTGTTCTTCTTTTCCAGGTTTTCCGCCAGTGTAGTCCCTTTGTTCATTTTGGCCGTCAGGTCTTTCTGGACTTCCTTGGCCTCCTGCAAATTACTGTTAAATGCCTGCTGTGTCTGCTGGTTTTTTGTCACGTCTGCATTGATTGACTTTTGTGCCGCCTGGATGTCCGCCTTTGTCTGATTGTATGTATTATTCTCATCAGACACCTCATTGATTGCAGAAACAATCGCAGCTCTGACGTCCTTTCCTTTCTTGGCGCTGGCAATCTGTTCCGTGTACTTCCTTACGTTTGCCATGTTTAACCTCCTAACTTCATCGTATGGGCTGTATCTTCCAGAGCTACCGTTTCCAGATCCTCCGGATGTCCTGGTCTCGCAAGCCTTTTTTCTTCCGGTGTCTCTTGCCAGATATCATATCCTTGGACGCAATACAGCGCCAACTCATACGGTCTTATCATTGTTGCTCTGTTGTTTTTCTTCGCTGAGAATGTCTGCATTTTTGTCTCCTCCCTTTATTCCAACTTTTTTCTTGAAATCTTCGATATCATCCACCTCTGTTCCTGATTTTGGTTGCTGTTCTTCTGTGCCTGTCTGCTCCGTATTGGCTACCGCCAGATCAATCTGTGTTTTCATCAATTCCTGGGCGTATTCTTCTGACTTCATCTGCCTCATGTGTGACTGGATTCTATCCAGCACCTTATCCATGAGGCTCGGTGGAATTGCGTACTCCTGCATATATGCCAGCACCTGTGCGTCCAGTTCTCCTGCTACATTATCCAAAATTGCTCCTACGTTCATGATTCTCCTCCTATCCCATCAATAATCCATTTCTATAGGTTTCATCTGTCCACGACCATTCTATAGCTCCGTTTCCGATGTCTCTTATATTCGTGATTTTTCTGCGCGTTCCGGTGTAAGTCGTGTATACTGTTCCAGCGTTCCAGCTGGTAGCTGTACACAGCTTTCCTTTGATATCCACGCAAGTGTTTCCCATGATTCTCAACGTGTGTTCGTTGGTGTTGTTGTAAGCTCCGTTGAAATCAATGTATCCATAGGTCGAACCGCTGTATCCTCCAGTGATTTCTCCATAGCTCATTTTTATCCACCAGTCTCCATTTTTCGCCTCGAAACTTCCCTGACAACTTGCACCTTTCATGGTTACATATCCAGATGCCGTGAGCGTAAAGTTTGTGGAACTGATGCTGATTCTGTTCGACTTAATTGAAATAGAGCCAGACTCTGCACTGATCTCTGAGGAAATTTTTCCTTTTGACACTCTCAGCTTGATAGCATCCGCATTGACCTGGATACTGCTTTTCAGTGTATCCTCTGCTTTTTTCGCTCTTGTGACTTCCGCCGTGATATCGTTGGCTGTCAGTTTCAACTGGGACTCAGTATAGGCCGCCGCATATCCCATGATTTCCACGTCTGTGATGTATACCGTTGTATTGGCCACGTTATTGTAGAAATATGTATAAAAATATGACGGTGTTGCAACATTCTCAAATTCAAATGTTTTCCAGGATGTGCTCAAGTCTCCTGCATTTGTATAGTGTGACGTTCCATCTATTGTCACTCTGATTCTGGCTGTTTTCTCCTGCCCTGATGCACAGGCCGCTTTGAACCTTACTCTGACTTTTCCCTTTTTGTCGAACGGTTTCTGATACCATCGTAGATAATAGGTGCTGGTCGTGTTCGTGATCTGAGCACATGATTTTCCGGAAAACGTGTTCTGTGTGACCTGTGTATTGTTAGACCGGTACCAGCCAGTGAACTTATCTTCGCTATCTGAAAAAGATCCGTTTGTGCAATAGTTATGACTGTTGCTCTCATACATCTCAGATACCTGCTGAGTGATCTTTCCGGCCTCTACCGTGATTCTTGCGTCCACATCGTCAATCAGTTCTTTCACGTTTCTTAACACCCGGATATCCGTCAGATAGATCTGCTGTCCGGATGAGCCAGTAATAGAAAGATAAAAGGATCTTGTCCCGGCGCTTGTGTAGGTAACGGTTCTTTTCAGTGTGTACCATTTATCACAGTTTACCGTTGACAGGTACTGTGAGATTGTATTTCCGGAAAAGCCAAAATAACAATAGCTCGGTTTCTTTCCAGTAGGCGTGTACACCTTAACCTCTATCTCATAGGTGCCTGCCGGCAATGTTCCCAGGTTCTGCTGGATTGATGCTGTGTTTCCGTCTGTTTTGGTCATCAGGATGGCGTTCATATTCCCGGCTGTGCTCTTTGCCACTGTGGCATTGGCCGATGCCGTGAACTTTGAAACGTCCAGACTCTGGTTGTCTCCGCCTTTGATATAATCATACCGGTTCGTGATGCTTTTCTGATCCGTAACCGCCAGCTGTATCTTGTCCTCCATCGACTTGATGCTAGTTGTGATAATTTCTTTCACAGCGGTTTCCCGCTTGTCTGTATAATCATTGGCATTCTTTGTGGCCTGTGAGAATTTCCCCTCCAGTTCGGATTTATACTCAACCGTCAGCTTTTCTGAGCTGACAGAGTTGGCCGTGATCCGTTCGCCTATAATCTGGCCGTCCAGTGTCATTCCCACTGTGTACGGTCCTGCATATCCATTGTGACTGCCTCCGATGCCCTCCTTGTTTATCTGCAGAATCTTTGTGGCCTTTTCTTTGCTCGGAGCGTCCATGTATAGCTCTCTGAGCCAGAGTCCATTTTCGTCAAATTCTTCCAGATGATATCCTCCGGCCGTTCCTGTCATTTTTGCTGTCAGGTTATCAATGGCCGCCCGGACTTCCTGATTCTGAATTTTCCGGCGTTCCTCGGCTGTTGCTGTGACTCCGGAATAGATTCTGCTCTGCTGTTCTGTATAGGTCAGCTTTCTGTTCTCTCCCAGTGTCAGTGTTGCTCCATCCGGTTTCTGCAAAGGAATCTGCATCTCCATGACCGGAAAAACTCTGTTCATTCCGTATGGCTTCGCTCTGCACTGAATCCTGTCTCCACACTCAAAAGCATCGTAGTCACTATCCATCATGGACAGGTCTACCGCCGTCAGTTCCAGTGTCAGATTCTCAAACTGGTTATCCTCCAGCCACTCTTTTCCTTTTCTGAGCAGGTTTGATGGCTCTGTTACGTCCTGCCAGGTGTTAGTTATCCACACCCACCCAAAGTTTTCCACAGCGCTCTGGTTATAAATGTAATTTGATTCACCATTTACGCTGGTAATATCCACATATTTCTCCAGGGCGTCAATCTCTGACTCTCCCTCCAGACGTGCGCCCAGCGGAATCAACGCTGTGGCAATGTTCTCCGCCGTTCTGCTCAGTGAGTAGTCCAGCATATTCAGCCCGAACTCAATCGGCTGGCTGCAATACTTTCCGTATTCTTCCAGCGTTATCCAGTCCAGATATAGCTTGTCATTCTCATGCCGGAGTTTCAAATATCCTCCCAGTTTCTCCACCAGTTTCTCTCTGATCGCTTTCAGCGTGTTCTCAAAGTTGGTGTACCTGTATAAGGAATCGTTTGCATCTGTAATGGTCACTTTTCCCAGATAGATCTTTTTTCTATCCTCTACCTGGTTGTTGTGAATATCCAGAAACGTCTCCAGCATCTGCCGTGGTGTCATATCATGGTACTCAGCCTGCGGCTGTATGGAGTCCGCCAGGAAACTCATTGCGCCGGCGCAATAGACATTTTTGTTTCTGTAACGGTCTATTTTGGGCTGTTTCCGGACCTCTCCGTAAAATATTTCTGTTGTATCCCGGAACACACTGACCATGCTGCTCCGGTTCTTGATCTTGTCATACAGTGGATTGTTTGGCGGTACCAAAAACTCAAAGGTTCCCGCATATCCCGTCTGCAGGTTTAGCGTTGGATTGGTCAGTACCGCCTCTTTATCTCCTGGATAGTAGAGGGTCTGACCGTCCATTTTAACTTTATACAATTACAGTGACCCCCTCCTGTACCGGATCGTGAGCGTGCCCGTTCCAGTGAAACTGAGCACCACGTCCTCTGTATTGACTGTGATATCCGCAAAACGGTTCTTTCCTTTCATCAGTGTGTAGGTTTCCCCATTTGCTGTCATTTTGAGTCCCGCTGATCCCAGAACGCTCACGTATATTGTCGGAACGAACGGCATCTGATCCGGAACGATAGTGTACGTCTTTGTCTCTCCGGTCCTTACCGTGATTTCTGTACCCTCGTCTATGATCCCAGTCTCAAAATCAAACGAATCCCACAACCAGTCCTCTGTAGAATCCGCCACATTGTACTTGTATGGGTCAGCTTTCGGAATGGCCAATGTGAATGTGCCTATCTCCCTATTTCTGTCGTATCCCTGGATAGATGCTCTGCCTGTCCAGTAGAACCTAGAGTCATTGTCGAAAATGACCTTGATTTCTCTGCCCTCTACAAGGTTTCTAAGATCTGAAATAAAAATATCCCAGTTGTCTCTTGGTTTCTTACCGCCCAGCTCGATGCTGATCGGACGGTTTTTGAATATGCGGCGGCCTGTGATGGCTTCTGAGAAATCCAGAAAGCCATCCGCTCCAGGCACGTCCACATAATAGTTTTCCTGTTCCACATCTCCAATATAATCATTGTTTCCTATTGCCAGTCCCCAGTCATTCAGAGTGTGGAATCTTTCGCCGGTGGCCACGATCTCAATCGTGGCTCCGTTTGTAATTGCGTCCATTATAGGAATCCTCCCTCCTCTGCCAGGATACCCAGCTCTCTATCCATATCTCTTGCCAGTTTCGCTGCTACACCTCCGGTATCCCATTCGATGTTTAAGCTCTTGGCCAGGTATGGCAGATACTGAGCCAGCAATGATGTGATATTCATGATGGCGTTTGTCTGTTTTGCGTTGCTCTGGTCCATCATTGCGTTTGCATTGATGGTCATGTCTTTGCTCACGCCCTCGATTGCATCAGCCACCACTGATTTACTCTTTTCGATGCCTTTAGCTAATCCCTGCATAAAGTCCGGCATCCAGGACTCATACTCTGTCAGTGGTCCCTCATCAGGCACTGAGAAATGCAGAAATGAGCGGATTGTAGATGCCACGTCTGACACGGCATCTCTGACTCTGCCAATGGCATTCCTGATTCCGGAAACTATTCCGTCTATGAAATCTCGTCCCCACTGTACTGCCTGGCTTGGCAGTGATGTGATAAAGCTGATTGCTGACCAAAATCCGTTCCGCACAGTTGATCCCAGACTGCTCAGTGCGTTTCCGATTCCGGAAACCATATTGTGGAACGCCTGCACCGCTGACTCTTTCAGATTTTGTGCGGTTTGAACCACACTGCTCTTTAAATTCTCCCAGCTGTCGTGTGCGTTCTGCTTCATTTCCTGCCACTTCTGGTATGCAGATTCTTTCAGGTTCTGGAGCGCCTGGATTGCAGAATCTTTCAAATTTGTTGCTGTTTGAACCACAGAATTTTTCAAATTTTCCCAGGTATTGAGCGCCGTCTGCTTTATCATGTCCCACAAACTTGACAGGGTGTCCATAAATCCTGTAACCAGAGTGACCACATGAGTGACCAATCCCTCTGCAAATGATGTGACCACCTGCTGTATTCCAGACCAGATCTGTGATGCAGCGTCCTGGATATTCTGCCAGATATTTTGTGCATCGGACGCCAACTGAGTGAAATCTCCCGTTACCAGGTCGATCAACAAAAGCACCGGTGCAAGTATCGTATTTTTCAGCAACTCCCAGGCTCCTGATGCAATCTCCGTCAGACCGGACCAGATGCCCTGCAGTGTAGTGACTGCATTCTGCCACAATTCCTGTATGGTTGTTACGATTGATGACAGCACAGGATTTTCCATCATGGACTGCCAGATTCCTGAGAAGAAATCAGCCACCTGCTGCCAAATTCCCGACCACCATTCCGGGATGCCCTGGAACCATGAAACCACGTTCTGCCATGCCTGCGGTATTGTATCCGTAAAGAATGAACAGATTGACTGCCAGATCTGAGAAAAGAAATCTCCGACCTGTTGCCAGATTCCTGACCACCATTCCGGGATGCTTTGGAATTTTGACACCAGACTGTCCCATGCCTGCGGTATCGTTTCGGTAAAAAATGAGCAGATTGATTCCCACACTTGTGAGCATTTCTCTTTCACTTTTACCCATAAATCTCCGAACCACTCCGATATAGCGCCCCAGTTTTTCACGATGGCTATGATTGCGGTAATTGCTGCAGCTACACCGGCAATAATTCCGATGATTGGCAACAACGGCACCTCTAACGTTGTCACTGCAAGTGCTACCGCCGCTATCGCTGGGGCTAACGCTGTGAACACTGCAATCAGTGTTCCTAGTATAATCACAAAATTCTGTACCGGCTCTGGCAGTTTTCCGAAAAACTCTCCCGCCTGTTTCAGTCCTGCTGCTATCGGTGGAATGATATTGTTTGCCAAATTCATCAGTGCCTCTCCCAGCGGAATCAGGCTCTGCTGCAGCTGTCTCATACTTGCCTCAAACGTCTGGGAGTCTGTCGTTGACTGGTCGAACATATTCTCTGCTGATCCAGCCACGTCATCATAGGTGTCCCCTACCGTAGTGAGCGACTCGATAAACTTTGCATTGCCGTCCTCGGCCATTGTACCGAATGCCAGCGCTGCTTTGTTCAGTTTGTCCTGCTGGTTCTCTGTGTTTTGAATATCTGTCACAATGGCATCAATAACATCTTTCTGTGTAGCTCCGCCCTGCTGCCACTGTTTGAATACATCCTCAACTTCTTTGCTCCAGCCTCCGGTTCCGGCTTGTACCTCCCCGGTCTTTTCATCAATTTTGCTCAGGGAATCCGCTATTGTTCCATCAACCAGTCTGGTCGTGACTTCGTTAATGGCATCGTTTACCTTGTCCAGGTTATACGCTCCATTGTCCAGTCCGTTCTGCAATAGTTGGAAATACTCCTGAGCGGAATAACCGGCCTGAGCGAACTTTCCAGAATACTCTGAGAGGTTATCCCCCAGCTCGTTTGTCTTATCCAGGCCATTCTGTGTACCCTTTACGATATAGTCCATGGCCTGCTGTGCCGTGAGTCCGTACTGCTCCATGAGGCTGTTGACACCTCGGAGAGTCTCATTCATGTCAATTCCATACAGCTCATCCAGCGTGATTGCCTGCTCTGTCAGATGTGTCAGTGTAGTCTCATCCAGATCTTTCAGGTTCTTTTTGACCGTAATGACTGCATTTGATACAGAGTCCATGGAATCTCCCACGCCCTCAGCATATACGTCCTTGATGACTCCGGCTGTTTCCTCA
>OLQD01000057.1_pt1 | contig 98785 bp, 133 predicted proteins | sample 1672841 | NCBI WGS metagenome assembly OLQD01 (sample SAMEA3136729, study PRJEB25190) | human gut metagenome | biome: human gut; feature: human-associated habitat; material: faeces | place: Austria | collected 2013 | reverse complement strand
TTCATGCTCCTTCCGCGTGCAGCTTTTTGGTGCTTCGCCTAAGCCCTTGTTTGCTTCCCCAACTTTCCGTGAAGAACCAAAAAACAGGCTATGACCCATTCGCCATAGCCTGTTTTGCCTGTACCCCTTATTCCGCCGCCAGCTTCATCAGCGCCGCGGCATAAATCTTCATCGCCTTGACCATCTGCGACACGCGGATGTACTCGTTCGCCTGATGCGCCAAGTCTTCATCCTCCGGGAATGCTGCGCCGTACGCAACGCCCTGCTTGAGCACCTTCGCGTACGTTCCGCCGCCAGTAGCGTGCGGCGCGGCGGGCTCACCCGTCACCTCGGTGTAGGAGTCCAGCAGCGAGCGCACCAGCTTGCTGTCTGCCGGAACGTGATGCGGTTCCTTGATTTCCAGCGAATCGACGCTAAAGCCGGGCAGGTGCGCGCGAATCGCGTTCGTCAGCGCGGACAAATCCGCCGCCACAGGGCAGCGCAGGTCGAGCGACGCCGTCACCTTGCCGTCCTTGACATGCAGGATGCCCATGTTGCACGTCAGCGCGCCGGAAATCTCGTCCGAGCACGCGCAGCCCAGCGACGCGCCGTCGTGCTCCATGCCGACCGCGTCCGCCAGCGTCTTCAGCGCGCCGGTCACGCCCATCTCGCGCAGGAATACCAGCATCATGCCGATGGCGTTGCGGCGTCCTTCGGGATACGCGCTGTGGCCGGGGATGCCCTCCGCCGTCACCCACACGCCATCCGCGGTCACCTCCGCCGTGTAGGGAAGCCCGGTCTTTTCGGCATAGGCCGCCACCTTGTCGGCAACCTCCTGACCGCCCGCGATGAGCGCCTTGGATTCGCCGGGGATGACATTCACGCGCTCACCCGTCCACAGCTGCTTGACCTGCAGGCCGTCCTCCGCGAGTTTGCTCGTGAAGAAGCCGTGAATCATGCCCTTTTCGGTGTTGATGATAGGGAAGGAAGCGTCCGGGGAGAAGCCGACTTCCGGCATTTCCGTGTGCGCGCAGTAATACGCCATGTCTTCCCAGTCGGATTCCTCGTCACAGCCAAGAATCAGGCGGATGGACTTCTTCAGCGGAATGCCCGCTACTTTGATGGCGTTCATGGCATACAGCGCCGCCAGCGCCGGCCCCTTGTCGTCGCTCGTGCCGCGCGCGAAAATCTGGTCGCCCACGCGCGTCGCGGTGAACGGCGGGGTCGCCCAGTTGTCGCCCGCCGGAACGACGTCGAGGTGTCCCAGCACGGCAATGGCTTCTTCCGATTCGCCCGGCAGGGTGATATCGCACGCATAGCCGTCGAAATCACGGGTTTCATAGCCGAACGCCTTTGCGTCCGCCATGGCCACATCCAGCATCCGGCGCACATCCTTGCCAAACGGCGCATCGGGAGTGGCTTCGCCCTTCACCGACGGCACTTCCACCCAGCGGCACAGCTGAGCGGCATAGTCCTCCGCGTGCGCATCCAGATAAGCAAATACTTTTTCGTACATGGGAAAATTCCTCCTTATGCTGAAATCATGGGGTCGAGAATGATATTTCGCGGTTGCAGGCGAAAATTCCTGCTTGATGGAAGATAAAAAAGTTAAGAAGGGCTAACCGTACGATTAGCCCTTTCTCTTCTTTTAGTCGCCGTAGTCCGGGAGCGGGGGGAAATCCCGCCCAGATAGCTGCATCAATTCACCCACCGTTACCGGGCGCAATCCCTTCACATTGATCCAATTATCCAGCGCCTTATCCAGCACCTCCGCCGTATGATACCCATTGATATGGAACTGCACCACGCACCCGCTCGTCACCCGGTCGCTCGTCACGCGGTACACCATCTGATACACCTTATCCTTATACGCGTCCGACCAGTCGCACGCGTCGATTGCGAACAGGCAGTCCTCTACGCCTTCCGCGCGGGCAATGGCGGTGACGATGCTGTTCGTCGCGCCCAAATGCGCACAGAACAACCGCGGCCGTACGCCAAAAGTCTCTTCGCACAGGTCGTTCAGCTCGCGGATGTTCTCCTGCACACGCGCGTAGGAGACTTCAGTCATGTTGATGAGGTTGTTGCCGTGGCTGCCAAGCTCGTGGCCCGCATCAATGATGCGCTGGATGCGCTCCGGGTTGCGGCGCACGAAATCGCCCGTGACGTAGAATGTCCCCTTCACGCCGTATTTGTCCAGCGTGTTCAGCATGTCAGTCAGCTGCTTTTCTGATGCGCCGCTGCAAACAATCATCACGCCAACAGCGGGTTCAGAGGGGGTCAAACGGGTGACGCGCGGCAGGCTGATGTCCGAAAACGCGGCGAAGGAATCTGTTTCGTTCACTTTCTCGCCGTCCAGCCAGACAGACAGCTTGTTGCCGCCCAGCATGTCCTCCGTCACATAGACCGAGAAGGTCAGGTCGTAGCGCGGATTGCGCCAGAACGCACGCTCCAGCACTTCGCCGCGGTGGTTGCGCAGCTCCAGATACTTCTCCGGCACAGTTGCGCTGTTTTTGTTCTTGCACGATACGGTGATTTTGATTTCGCGGTCGAGATACCCGACGTAGAATCCGCTCTTGAACGTGACAATCGGCGCAACGACGGGGGCCGTGTCCTCTTCGTTCTCCTCCGCGAACGCAGCGCCGCCCAGCAGCATCAGCACCATCAGCAGCAAACTCAGCAGTTTCTTCATTTTGTTACTCCTTTTTATCCAACTTTCGTCCGTGGAAACTATGTTTGCAAATGGAAAGTTACCTTAAACCTGCGGGCGCACAACCACCTGAGCGCCTTCCGGCACCAGCGTCGGTTCAACCACAAACCCCGCCGGGACGGACAAAATCCGCAAACTGTCCATGTCCTCCAGAATTCGCTGATTGAACTTCGTCACGCGGCAGCCCTCGATGAACGCGGGGATGATGAGTTCCGTATCCGAACCGATGTACTCAATGACCGAGTAGGTGCTGCCCTTCTCTGCCTGCCCCAGATACGAGCCGACGATGAGCGTATCGCCCTCTGTCATCAGCCCCAGCCCGACGCGCAGGTCACGCGCACGGGCGCTGAAGGGGGCGGGGAGGCTCAGCGCGTCCAGCCGGGAGCAGCCCGTCAGCGCGTCATGCCCGATTTCACGCACGGATGCGGGAATGGCGAGTGCCGTCAGGTGTGTGCAGCCGCGCAGGGCTTCGTGGTCAATGCGGGTCAGGGTGTCCGGGAGATTCAAGAATTCCAGCGATGTGCAGTTCATCAGCGCCTGCATGGGCAGGACGGTCAGCGCGTTCGGCAGGTGGACGCTATTCAGCGCGGTGCAGCCTGAAAGGACAGCGCCGCCGACGGTTGTCACTGAATCGGGGAACGCGATTTCGCGCAGCGCGGTGCAGGACGCGAACGCGCGGTACTCGATGGTTTCCAGCCCGTCATTCAGCGTGATGCTTGTCAGCGCCGAGCAGCCCTCGAAGGCACTGCCGCCGATGTGGTGGAGCGTTTTAGGGAGCGTGACGGCGGTCAGGTCGGTGCGCATGATGAACGCGCACAGCCCGACGCTCACAACGGGGAGGCTGTCGAGCGTTTCCGGAAGGGTGATTTCGCCGCCTTGCCCGTAGTATTCCATGATTTCCGCGCCGGTGTCGATGGCGCGGTAGGTGTAGTCACCGCATTGCATGGTGTGTACTTCCTCATTATAGTAGTATGGATTTTGAAGCTGATTTTTTCTCCATAATGGGCTTTAGAGCAGCAGCCAGAGGGCAATGAAAACAGACGAAGTCTGCGGTCGCCCTCTGAACTCCTTCGCCTTCGCCCGCTGGATGTTACTTGGATTTTATACTATTTCCAAATGAGAATGCGCCAAGATGCGCCGCGAATTTTTCGCTCTGGCTAACGGGAGTGGAATGCAGCGTAGCAGCGCTACGCTAAATGGAACGACCGGACGACAGAGCGGAAAAGGCGCAAGCAGATGGCGCAGGTGAATTTGGAAATAGTATTAGCGGGAGTTTTTTAGTTAGTGCGCAGGGACGCTTCGCTGCCTGCGACCAAGGTGTCGGGCTTGACTTTTCCTTTGAAATGGTCACACGCCCAACAGTTGGGGCGTTGCCCCAAACCCCACCAGAGGCGCTGCCTCTGGACTCCGCAAGGGACATTGTCCCTTGACCCTTTTTTTGCGCCCCAGCTTGGTCGCGTTTCCCTTATGGTTAATTTTCGCGGCTCAAGGATGCTAAAACCGCGTTGCGCATCCGTCGAACCACCCGTGTCGTACCGGAATCAACCGTGTTCTGCATCGACAGAATCGTCATCTGCTGCCCGGGGAAGTTGGCAAAGTATGTTCCCAGCCAGCCATCCCAGCCGTATTCGCCCGCGCAAGCCAATCCGGCGATGCGCCCCGGTTCAGCGCAAATGCGCATCAGGTGCCCGTAGCTGTACCCGTCCAGCGAATCCCACATATCGCGGCGAACCGCGTCTTTCAGCTGCGGCTGCGTCATGCAGGCGACTGTCGCGGGCGAGAGAATCCGCCGCCCCTCGTAAGTGCCGCCCGCCAGCAGCATATCGGCAAAGTGGCTGTAATCCTCCAGCGTCGAAACAAGCCCCGCGCCGCCGGATTCAAAGGCGGGTTCGCGGTCGTAAACACCGACGGCAAGGTGGGTGCTTGTCCACGGCACAAGTCCGTTTTCCGTGCGCTTGTAGACGGTCACAAGGCGATTCCGCTTGCTTTCGGGAACGTAGAAGCCGGTGTCCACCATGTCCAGCGGCTCAAAGAACTCCTTGCGGAGGAACTCGCCGAAGCGCATTCCGCTGACGACCTCCACCACCGCGCCGAGGATGTCCGCGCAGGTGGAGTAGCGCCAGTGCGTGCCCGGCTGGAAGGACAGCGGCTGCTGCCCCAAGCGGTTGCAGAACTCCACCGTCGGCACGCCGCCGCCCGCAAGGATTTCCTGCGTTGCTTCGTCGAACACCTTTGCGGCGTACTGTCCCGCCGGGTCGCTGTCGGGGTAGCAGACGCCCGCCGTCATGCCGAGCAGCTCCATCAGCCACGGCGCACGGGTCGCGGGGCGAATCGTGCCCTGCTTATCGACGACGCGCGCATTTCGGAAGCCCGGCAGATAACGGTCTACGCCGTCCATCAGGTCAATCTGCCCGCGCTCCGCAAGCAGCATCACGGCGGCGGCCGTAATCGGCTTGGATTGGCTGTACAGGCGGAAGATGCTGTCGCGGTGGATCAGCCGCCCCGACGCAATGTCGGACATGCCCGCCTGCGTATAGAGCATTTCCTCTCCGCAGCGCCGCACCAGTACGCTGATGCCTGCGCATTCCTGCGCTTCGACAGCGGAGGCGAGAATATCGGTGACTTGTTCGTGAAGGGTCATGAGAATAACCTCCTTGCATGTTTTTCAGCAATCATTCGTCGCTTTCGATGAAATCCGGCAGCTGATGCAGCGTCACAAAGCTGCTATCCCGATAAATCGCCCGCAGCGACTCCGGCGTGTTCCCCTTGCTGCTGTCCGTCAGCCAGCTGGTGTGCCACACCATGAAGTACGCCCACGGGGCATTCGCCGCGTCCATTTCCGCGCGGGTCGGAATCTGTCCGCACTCGTGGAACACAATCGGCATCTCTGTCGGGGCAAGCGCGGCACATCGCCGGTATAAATCCCCCTGCGCGCCGCCCTTGTAGCTGTCGCCGCCGAGAATGTCCACCACGTCGTCCCCCGGATACCACGGGCGCAAATCCGCCGTCGCGTCAGAGAAGCCCAGCACCCAAATTAGATTCCGCAGGCCGTGAACATGCGTGTAGCGGTCGTACATCAGCCGCCACAGGCGCACGAAATTCTCCGCGCCGCCGCGTCCCCACCAGAACCAGCCGCCGTCCATCTCGTGGAAAGGTCGCCAAAGAATCGGAACGCCGTCTGACTGCAAGCGCTTGAGGTAGGGGACAGCGTGGTCAAGCCCATCCAGCAGGCGGCGGTTCGCTTCCGTGCCGTCCACAAAAGCGGAAGCCCAATCCAGCTCGCTTTCGCGGCATTCGGGGTAACCGGAGAAGAAATCCGCGCCCGTGTGCCAGCAGATGGTGGGAATGCCGCCGCGCGCCCACCAGTCCTTCGTGCGCTGCGTCACGCCCAGATAGTCGTTATCCATGAAATCCAGCCCTCGAATGGCAGGCTGACGACCGGTGACATCGGTCAGATAGCTGATTTCATGCTCAGTCGAGCGGCACCATTGGCTTTCCATCTGCCCGGTCAGGCACTTGCCGGAAAGCGATTGCAGGTATTCATAGACGCGCCGAGCGGCGGGCAGCGGATTTTCCGCGCAGAGAGGACGGAACATAATGCTTCTCCTTTGCTTTGCAGGAATCTGCTTGCAGTATAGCAGGAAATGCCCGCCTTTGCAACGGGTAGAAGGGAAAAAGGGAGGGGAAAAAGCATGGAAAATCAGGCGGCGGCAGTTGTCCAAGAAGAGGGTTTGTGCTATACTTATTATGGGTGTTTATTGGAATGCCCATGAACCAGCGGGCATCCCCGCTATGGGAGTTAATAAATGAAGCTGAAAAAATTGGAGCTGTATGGCTTCAAATCCTTTGCCCAGCGGACGGAAATCGTCTTTGATGAGGGCATAACGGGCATCGTCGGGCCGAATGGGTCGGGCAAGAGCAACATCGGCGACGCGGTGCGCTGGGTGCTGGGCGAGCAGAGCGCGAAAACCCTGCGCGGCGCGAGCATGTCCGACGTGATTTTCAACGGTACGCAGAAGCGCAAGCCGCTTTCGTACTGCGAAGTATCGCTGGTGTTTGACAACGATGACCATGCGCTGGCGATGGAAGCTGCCGAGGTTATGGTCACGCGCCGCGTCTACCGCAACGGCGAATCCGAATACTACTTAAACCGCACCGCCTGCCGCTTGAAGGACGTGGTCGACCTCTTCCGCGATACGGGCATCGGCAAAGAGGGATACTCCATCATCGGGCAGGGGCGCATTGACGAAATCCTCTCCCGCAAGAGCGAGGATCGCCGGCAGGTGTTCGAGGAAGCGGCGGGCATCGTTAAGTTCAAGGCGCGCAAGGAAGAAGCGGACAAGAAATTGCAGCGGACGCTGGAAAATCTGGAGCGCGTCGATGATATTCTGGATGAGCTGACGAAGCGCCTGAAGCCGCTGGAAGAACAGAGCCGCAACGCCCGCGTGTATCTGGAACTGTCCACCGAATTGAAGGATTTGGACTTGAACCTCTTCCTGATTCGCTCCGACCGGGCGCGGGCGCGCTTGTCCGAACTGGAAAGCGAACTGCTGACCGTCCAGACGATTTTGGCGGATACGGAAAGCAACCTGACCGACAAGACCACCCGCCGCGACGAGACGCAGAACCGCATCGATCAGCTGGAGGAAGCCATCACGAAGGCGCGCACCGAACTGATGGAATGCGCCGAGCATGTGCACGAATCGCAGAAGAAACTCTCCGCCCTGCAAAGCCGCCGCGAGACGCGCAGCGAGAACCGGCAGCGCATCGTCCGCGAGCAGGAGGAAGCCCAGGAGCGGCTGGCGGAAATCGAGAAGGATCATGCACGGATTCAGGCGGACGTGGAGAAGCAGCACAGCCTGATTGCCGACGCGGAGCAAATCCTCCGGGCGACGCAGGAAGCCGCCGAAAAGGCGCAGGCGAAGGAAAAGGAAGCGGACGCAGCGCTGGAAGCGCAGAAAGCCGCTGTCATTGACCAAATGAATCGCCTGTCCGATGTGCGCAACGACAAGACGCGCCTGAACACGATGCAGGCGCAGATGGAAACGCGCTTGACGGAAATTGAGGAATCCGGAGGGGCACTGCAGGAGCAGGAAGCTGCCCTGCGGGAAGCCTTGACTGCCGTCGAAAAGCAGCTGGAAACAGAAAATCAGCATCAGCAGCAGTGTCAGGAGAAGCTGGCGCAGGCGCGGCAAGCGTCGGATGAGGCGGATACCGCGTATGCCAATTTGCGCGCGGATGTCGAAAAGCAATCCGCCGATATGCAGGCGGCGGCGAGCCGTCATAACGTCCTGACCGAAATGACGCGCGACATGGAAGGCTACAACATGGCGGTTCGCCGCGCGATGACCTACGCCAAGCAGCGCGGCTTGACGGGCGTCAAGGGCGTACTGGCGCAGCTGATGACCGTTCCGCAGGCGTACGAAACGGCGATTGACATGGCGCTGGGCGCGGCGCAGCAGAACATCGTCACTGACACCGAAGAGACGGCGAAGGAGCTGATTAACTACCTGCGCCAGAATCGGCTGGGGCGCGCGACGTTCCTGCCGATGAGCGCCATCCGCGGCAAAACGCTCTATGGCAATGAGCGCAATGCGTTGAAGCTGCCGGGCTGCCTCGGCGTGGCGAGCGAACTGGTGCAGTGCGCGCCGGAATATCGCGGCATTGTGGAAAATCTGCTGGGGCGCACGGTGATTGCCGACAACCTCGACCACGGCATTCCGATTATGCGCGCGGGCAATCACGCGTTCCGCTTGGTGACGCTGGAGGGCGACGTGATGCACTCCGGCGGCTCGATGACGGGCGGTTCGGCGCAGTCGAAGGTGTCCAACCTGCTCAGCCGCGAGCGTGAACTGAAGGAATTGACCGCGAAGCTGCAAACCGGGCGCGCGGAACTGGACAAGTGCCGTCAGGAACTGACGCAGCGTCAGCAGACGGCGCAGGAAAAGCGGCAGAAGGTCAGCGACGCGGTGAATGCATTGCATCAGCAGGAGATTGCCGTCGCCCGCGAACAGGCGCGCCGCGAAAGCGTATCCGCCGACCTGAACACCCATTTGCAGCGGATGCAGGAGACTGAGCAGGCGCGCGTGCAGCTGCATCAGTCGCTGGAGGACATTCGCCAGCAGCTGGAGACCATTGAACATCAGCGCACGGGCGCGCAGGGCGACCAGAGCGCGATGGAGCAAAAGACCATTGAAATGCAGAATGCGCTGGTCAAGGCGCGCGCGGAAGCCAGCGCGGAAAACGACCGCCTGATGGTGCGCATGCTGCAATTGTCCGACCTGCGCCACGGCTTAAGCGACTTGGAGCGCGACGAAGCCCACGCGCAGCAGGATCAGGCGCAAATCCTCCGCGAACAGGAGCGCCGCGAACAGCTGCTGCACGAGATGGACGAATTGGACGCCATTGACGAGAACGACATAAAGCGCGAGGAAGCCGAATCCGCCCGCCGCCAGAAGGAGCAGCTGCGGCAGGAGAGCGCCGCGCAGGCCATCGAGCAGCGCCGCGCACAGGCGCAAAGTGACCTGCGCGACATCCTCAGCGACATGGAAAACCTGCACGAAGCCTACAACCGCGACAGCGAGAAGCTGCACAAGACCGAGCTGGCAAAGGCGCGCATCGAGGGCGACCAGAAGAATCTGCAAAACCGCATCTGGGACACCTACAAGCTGACCTACGCCGGGGCAGAGGAGTTCCGCCGCACGCCCTTCGACGAGAAGGAAAGCGACCGCCGCGCCGCCGAGCTGCAAGGGCAGATTCGCGCGCTGGGGACGGTCAACGTCGGGGCAGTGGAGGAATACGCCGAAACCAAGGCGCGCGTGGACGACCTGACCACCCAGCAGCAGGACTTGAAGCGCGCGGAAATGGACTTGCGCGAACTCATTGAGCGGCTGCTGATTCAGATGCGTTCTACATTCGTCGAGAACTTCTCGAAGATGCAGGGGTACTTCGCCGAGACGTTCACGCGCCTGTTCGGCGGCGGCCACGCGGAACTGAAGTTGATGGATCCGGACGACCCGCTGAACTGCGGCATCGAGGTCAACGCCCAGCCGCCGGGAAAGAAATTGCAGCTCCTGTCGCTGCTCTCCGGCGGGGAACGCGCGCTGACGGCGATTGCGATTCTGTTCGCAATGCTGAAATTGAAGCCCACGCCGTTCTGCATACTGGATGAGATTGAAGCCGCGCTGGATGACGCGAATATCGGGTATTACGCGGATTATTTGAAGGAATACTCGAAGGGAACGCAGTTTATCGTCGTGACGCACCGCAAGGGGACGATGGAGCGCTGCAACAGCCTGTTCGGGGTGGCGATGGAGGAACAGGGCGTGAGCCGGATGGTGTCGGTGTCGCTGCAGGACTATCAGGAGTAAGGGAAAACTGAAAGGAGTATCACGGCGGACAAATCCGCCTGATGAAAAAGGAGGCTTTTTGCATGAGTGAGAACGAAAACAATCAGTATCGACTGCTGTCGCCGTGGGCGTATGTGGGCTATGGCATCCTGTTTACGCTTCCGGTCATTGGCTGGATTCTCGCCATCGTCTTTGCGCTGAATGACGACAACCTGAATCGCCGCAACTTTGCGCGCGGTTACTGGTGCGGCGTGCTGGTGGCGGTCATCGTGGCGGTTATCCTGTCGATTGTCGGGATGGTGATGGGCGTGTCGATCATGGATGGGTTCAGCAGCTATCAGTATAACTACCGATATTGATGAAGGGCTTACCAGAAGCAAGGCTGCCTGCCGGGTGCGGGCAGTCTTTTTTGCTGCCCGGATGGCGCAAGCAGCGGAATCCTCTTGTGAGGTTCCACAACAAATTGGGATGCTTTTGTTGGGAATTCCAAAATTATATTATTCAAAAAGAGAACGCTTGAGTTTTTTTGAGGGGAGGGTAAAATGAAAGTAAGGAATCACGAGGGAGGAAAATGACGTGGAAATTCAAAGAAAAGGGCTGAATCGGGCATTTATCGTGCTGGCGGTGGTGCTTCGGCTGCTGGGCTTGATTCACGGGGCTCTTCGGCGTTGACCGCTTCTACCTCGCCTACACGGCATTGGGCGTGTTGAAGCTGCTCACCGCGGGCGGCCTTGGCATTTGGGCGCTGATTGACTTCATCCGAATCGGCGTTGATTCGCTCCGTCCGGCGGATGGTTCGCCGTGGGTGGAGGAAACGCGCGACGAGAACATCCGCAGCATCGCCGCGAATATGCAGACCATCGCCGAAAAGCTGGAGAAGCTGCAAGCGCAGAGCGTTCCGGCAGAAGCACCCAAGCCGGAAGCGGACGGCGAAAATCAGGAGACACACAAGGTGTCGCTGAAAAAATAACTTCCTAATGGCAATAAACGCAGGGCTGTCAGGCGCAGGACGCTTGGCAGCCTTTCGCGTGGGGAAAAATCCGCTTGCAAACTGCGCGAAAAACCAGTACAATAGAATCGTATCCCTGAATATCAGCATGAACGAGGTGCTTTTGATGCCTTTGTGGAAACGAACGCTGGCGGCGCTCCTGCTGGCGGTGATGATGATACTGCCCTTCGCGTCGGCGGAGGATGCGGGGGAGGCCGTTCCGGATGACAACGTGGAGTGGACGGAGGGCGCGGTGAACATCACGCGTGATTTGACCCTGAATGATGAGGGTGACGACGTGTCCGCCCTGCAAACCGCGCTGACGGATTTGTGCTATTACAGCGGCGACGTGACCGGGCGCTACGGCGAGGCAACGAAGACCGCTGTGGAGGACTTCCAGCGTGATTTTGCCCTTGCGGTGACGGGCGTGGCGGACAAAGCGACGCAGGAAGCCATCTATGCGGCGGAGTATCGCCCGCTGCGGCTGGGATGCGTGGGCGAGGACGTGCGGCAGGCGCAGATTCGCCTGATGGCGCTGGGCTACTACACGGGCAAGATTTCCGGGCGCTATCTGCCCGCGACACAGGAAGCCATCCGCCTGTTCCAGACGGCGAACGCCCTGCCGATTACGGGCGAAGCGGATGTGCAGACGCTGGAACGCCTGTTCAGCGGCGATGCCATCAGCCGGGATTCGTCCGCCGCGGCGACGTCCACCCCTTCGCCCACGCCCGGAATGCACCTCTCGGATGAAACCACCACACCGACGCCCGCGCCGACGGTGGCGTTCGTCAAGAAACTGCAATACAACAAGTCCAAGGGCGAAGAAGTCAAGCTCGTGCAGACCCGCCTGACGGAACTGGGGTACTATTCCGGCAACATCAGCGGCAATTTTCTGGGGCACACGCGCAACGCGGTGAAGGCATTCCAGCAGCAGAACGCGCTGAGCGTGGATGGCATCGTGGGCGAAAACACATGGAACGCGCTGTTCAACGACCCGGATGTGCGTGCCGCGACCGATGATCCGAAGCCTACGCCCGAACCGACGCCTGTGCCGTTTGCCATCACGGTGGACGTCAACAATCAGGTGACGACCGTCTACGGGCGCGACGAAAACGGCGATTACACCGTTGTTGTGCGGCAGATGCTCTGCTCCACCGGCACGCGCAAGAATCCGTCGGATATCGGCACATTCACACTCAACGGGCGTACGGCGCGCTGGTGCTACTTCCCGGAGTGGGGCAGCCACGCGCAGTACTGGACGCGCATCAACTCGTCCATTGCGTTCCATTCCGTCATTTACAACACGGTCAACACCATGGATTTATCGGTCAAGTCCTACAAGAACCTCGGCAAGCGCGCGTCGCACGGGTGCATTCGCCTGACCGTTGCGGATGCGAAGTGGATTTACAACAACTGCGGCGCAGGGACGGTCGTCACGATTCGCGCCGATATGCCCGCCGACCCGGAACTCCGCGCCGCGCTGAAGCTGCCCTCGCTGAACACGAAGAACATGCTGCCCTACGTCACGCCGCAGCCGACCGCCGAGCCGGATTACCGCGCCGGGGCGATGCCGCCGCAGCCCTTCCGGACACTGAAAGTGAACAGCTCCGGCGAGGATGTGTACTGGATGCAGCGGAAGCTGACGGATTTGGGGTACTATTCGGGCAAGTGCTCCGGCACGTTCCTGGCAGGCACGCAGAACGCGGTGAAGGCGTTCCAGAAGGCGAACAGTTTGTCTGCAACGGGGACGGCGGATGTCAAGACGCTGAATCTGCTGTATGCGGAGGAACTGTCGGCGACGCCCACGCCGGAGGTCGCGGCGGATGACCGCACGCCGGAGCCGCTGCCGACGCCGGCGGCAGGGCAGTGAGATGAAATCCTGCGCCGCAAATTTGAAAATAGTATAAAAATAGAACGCGCTCGTCAGCGGAAAGGCTGGCGGGCGCGTTTACATTTGCGCACAATTGACGATGCTTGAAAATTGTGCTATATTCCCCGGCATGGCGCAGAAAGCGGCTGTTTTCTTGCTGTCGTGAATGCCGGGGGCTGGTCGTCACTTTGCGTACGGCTGACCGCAGTATGTGCAGCGCGGCGCGCTGCCGCGTCGGCCGCTGTTCTTCGCGCCGCAGCCGGGGCAGATCCACTGCACGAATGTGCCCTCCGGCGTGTACAGCGCAACCGTGCGCGTCGCAGCGTTAATCTGCAGGTTTTGCAGGTATCCCGTGCCGATGAGCGATCTGAGCTGCTCAAGGGCTTTGCTGGAGGAGAGAACCGTGCCCAGCTGGTCAAAGGTCAGGCTTTCTTCGGTCAGCGGGAGGAGCGCGCCTGCGATACGGCGCGCGCAGGCTCTGCGGTATGCATGGCGAAGAATGCGAAAGACAGGCGTTATGAGCGCAGCGAATAGGAAAATACCCATCACGCCGGACAGCGTTTTTCCCTGCGAAAACATCGTTATCGTCGCGGAGACAGTCGCCGCCGCAAAAATGGCACAGACCAGCACAACGGGAATATCCGTTTTTTTCTTGGCGACAGCCTTTGCACTCAAGTATGGATTGGTGATGTTTGTCATTGCGCGTCTACCGCCGCCTGACAGGTTTCAAATGCTTCGTAGGGATCGCCGCCGCTTAGTACCGCCACGATGCCGTCGCCGTAGTCTTCCATATAGCTGTGCGGCATGGCGAACAGGTAGAACAGCTCGTTCTCACCGGGGAGAACGTCCTCCACCAGGTTGCAGGAGCGGCAGGAGATATAGAACTCGTCTCCATCCAGATCGAGGCGGAACTGCGCATAGTAGATCTCGTTGTTGACCAGCGTGGTGAACACGGCCATCTTTTCAAAGACATCCCGGGTTCCATGAATCGGCGCGTCCACGGACACGGACAGCATATCATCGTAGATATAAACGGTTATAAAGGCGTACTCCATCGAGTTATCGACGGAAAAGGGCACGGTGAAGGTATAGTCGTCATATTCATAGGGAAATTCATTTTCTTCCAGAAAATTCTTCACCAGACTGGCCATTTGATCCTCTTTGCTCATCGGAACAGAATCGGCGAAGGCCACGGAAAACATCAGCAGTGCGGTCAACAGGAAAATGATTATTTTCTTCATGGGGGAAAATTAAAAAATCCGCAATCCGTTGAAATCACGATGTTTCCGCATTGCACGTATTAATTTTGACTACCATTTTGACCACTTGACCGCTTCGTAAGAGCATTTTCAACTTTTTCGATTGCGCTCTCTTCCTTTTTTGTTGTGAGGTGTGCGTAAATCCTCATTATCATTTCCTCGTTTGCGTGTCCCATCCATTTTACAGCAGTTTTAATGTCAACGTCCGCATCATATAGCATTGTTGCGAACGTATGTCTACAATCGTGCTGACGTATCGCAACTTTCTTCCGCGCAACCGATGACAAAAAGCTCAAATATCTGCGCCATTCCACATCCACGTCGTTCATTGACATTTTTTTGCCATCTTTTGGCGTAAGAATATTACCGTGCTTGCCTGTTAGTGCCTTCCTCAGTGGCAGGAACAGGGGAACATCACGGATTCCTGCTTTTGTTTTTGGCTGGACGATAACACACGAGGAATGTTCGGCGCGCAGAGAGTGCCGAACGTGAATTACGCCATTCTCAAAATCAACGTCCTTGTCAATGTCGAGTGCAAGCGCTTCGCCACGCCGCAACCCTGCATAGAGCATTGCCATGGCAAAAAGTCCCATCGGATTTTCTTGGTGTGTATCTTCTATTATTTGCACTTCCCAATCTTCAAGGTTGCGGTGCGTTCCAACTTCGCCTTTCGCTGGCTTGATGTTTTCGCATGGATTTTTTGTTACAATCCCATCACCTAACGCGGCGCGGAAAACCGCTCGTACCGTCGTTGCTACTTTTTTTCGTGTCGCATCCCCACGATTAGCAAAAGCGTTGTATAGCCGCTGTATGTCCGACGGCGTGATTAGTCGCATCTCAACTTTTGGCAAAATCGACGCGATTTTGTTAAGTCTTGCCACATAGTCATCATACACTTTCGCCGTCACCTCGCTCTTGTACGTCGGCAACCACTCCGCCGCGTACTCCGCGAACGTGTACTTTTCCCGTGGTTTCCTGCCGTATTTTTCCTGCTTCTTGTACTCTTCGCGGGCTGCAAGAGCTTCGGACTGCGTTCTACCGTAGAACGAGAAGCCCTTATATTTACAAACATAACGCCCGTCGGGGCGCTTTTTTAGTGTCTGGCGTGGCAAGTGTATCACTCCTTTTCTCTTATTGTGCCGCAAAACGCAGCAAAGTGCCATCGTAAATTGTGAACAAATTGAAAACATTTTGCAAACGCACGGAAAATTTTTAGTCATATTTCGCTGCGCGTCAGCATATGGTATTGCGGTGGCCGGTAAAAAATACGCGACTGGAGAGAAAAATATGACTGATTTTGATAAAAAGTTTGTTGTTAAAATGATTGCCGAGAAGGTGAAGAAACTGCCGAAGGACTTGCAAGCGGAATTTTTCGCGTGGCTGGGAAGGGAAATTTCCGCAAAGGAAACATTATGAATATATAAACAATATCGGCTGTGCGAAGCATCGAATCAGAAAGCAAGTAGAAAAAAATTAAGCAAGTAAGAAGCAATCCGTGAAAAATAACGGCAAAAATTAGCTTCATTATTATTTCCCATCCAGATTCGTGATGCCGCCGTTCTATCAGTTTGTAACAATTCCACTTGGTAGCATTGTGATGTTCTTGCATGGTTAATTTTGGGATGCGAAAGTAAGGGAAGGTCAAACTCCACTTGTGAAAGTCAGGGAAACAGGTACAGAATAGCAAAAGTAAAAGTCAGAGAAGGTCAGAAACTCGAAGGAATGTGACGGACATCAGCGAATAAAAAGTGTCTGAAACGTAGTAATTGCAAGGTTTTGCGCCACTTTTGCGAACATGCTGCATTAGCACAAAAAATATGCTATTCATTACTTAGCTCGAAAAATACGCTATTCGTTGCTTAGCATAAAAAAAGTGCTTAGCATATTTTTTGTGCTATTCAGCAAATAGCACATTTTTTTTGCTTAGCTATAAAAAAAGAAAAAAAGAAAGAAAAGAAATAAAAAAAAGAAAACAAGAAAAGAAAAAACGCTGACGCGCTGCGGTGGTGGCGGTCTTTTTTTTCAAACGAACGTTGTTTCCTCGCGCGCGCGACATAGTTATATTATAATACATACTTGTGTGTAATAATAATATATATTATCATACAGTATAATATAAGTTGCTATATAGTACAAGTATGGATATATAATAATATAAGCAGCTATATAACACAAGTATGTATATATAAATAATATATAATAAAAGACCACTACCACCACAAGAACACATACTCGACAGAGTAGGGTAGGGGGATAATAGGGGGTATAGAGTAATAGGGGGTATGGGGGGAAGAGGGGAAAGGGGGGAAGAAGCGGGAGGGGAGAGGGACGGGCGGTGGTTTTGTGGTGGTGGCAGCGGCGGTGGTCTTTTTTTTATCCAGCACCTTTCTGCGGGCATCCGCAGCATGGTCATCTTCGCGTCTTCGCGAAATTGATAGTCACGGGGCAGACCATTTTCGTGGTGTCGCGCAAATGGTTCTCATCGCCCGTTTTGTTGGGGTCAACAAAACGTTTTGCCATTTTTGCCCAACAAAAAAATTAGCAGAGGGGCTTGACAAGCGGGGCAATCTGGCATATAATCATGGCATCTTGCTTCTCCGCTCTGCTCCTCTGCTGGTTCTCCTGCTTGTCCTCACGCGCTTGCCGCTCTCAGGCGTTCGGGGACGTGCGGTTCTTTCTCGCCGCTGTTTCTCATGTTCCCGACATTCGCGTCGGGGACATCACGGTTCGCCCTTCTCAGCATTCCCTTTGTCCGCCATGCGCTTTAAGCTATCACGTTCCTTGCGCTCCTGCCGCATCCGACGTTCCGCCTTCGCGGTGAGATACTCAACGTAGTCCATCGCCTCGCGCACAACGTCATCCGGCGCACCCATCAGCTTGGCGATTATAGCCTCGCAGGTTGCGTCGAGAATCGGGCGGTCAGACGTTCCATGCGGGGTATCGGACAGTCCGCAAAGGTAGTCGGTGGTCACACCGTAATATTCGGCAAGGCGGGCAAGCATAGCGGCGGACGGTTCGTTCGCACCACGTTCATACCCACTCAATTGAGCGTTCTGGATTCCAATACCTTCTGCGGCAGCTCGTTGGCTGACGCCTTTTTTTTTGCGCAATTCTACAAGACGTTCCGATAAAACCATATATTTACACCACACTTTTTTTCTTTCACCCTCTTGACAAATAGAACTGAAAGAAATATAATACAGACGTGAAATAAAATTATTTTGACATATGGAGGTGGCACGATGGCTAACCGCTTGCGTGAGTTTCGCAAGAATCAGGGCATGACGCAAATGCAGATTGCAGACGTGCTCAGATGTCAGCAGACCCTTGTATCTCAGTATGAGAGGGGTGTACATACACCGTCACTGCATAACGCTATCCGCCTTGCCCGTGCGCTTGGCACGACGGTCGAAGAACTCTTCGGGGGCGAGGTCGATGGCTGAGAAGCTGCGGCATTTTCTCCACGTCGCCGGGGTGCAAGGAATCAGCGTCGCCGCGCTGTCCGAAAAGTCGGGTATCTCGAAGCCGACTATTTACCGATACGCCAACGGACAGGGAAGTCCAACTGTTGACGCGATGAAGCGCATTGCGAAAGCCCTCGGATGCACAGTCAGAGAGGCGTTTCCTGAGGTTTACAGCGAGAAGGTGGACGTGCCGACAGTCAACATCACGGACACGCAGCCCATCAGCACGGCAAAGCTGGCGATGCAGTACGGCATGACAACACGCGAGTTTAATCAGGCACTGTTCCGCGCTGGTATCCAGATACAGCGCTCCGATGGCTCTTGGGTGGTCGCCGGGAACTTCGCCGACATGGTGACTTACAAGCCCGTCAAAACGGAGAACGGCACTGTGCGGCTGTTCGCCATGTGGACGCTGACGGCGCGAAAGGTGATTCAGTCTTTGCTGGAGGCGCAAGGGATAGTTCCGGCGGACGGCGTGAACGTGGGGTCATCGGAGCGCCCGACAAGATAGTCGAGCGACACGCCGTAGAAGTCGGCGAGGGCTATCAGGCAATCAAAAGACGGCGAGCGTTCGCCGTACTCATAACGCTGGTAGCCCAAGGCTGACATTCCAACGGCGGAATAGACTTGTTTCTGCGTCAACCCGCGCTCATGGCGCAGATGCTTTAATCGTCCGGGAAAATCCATGAAGCACCTCCAAAAAACGCTTGACATAACCGTTTGGTAGTGCTATAATAAGACTACCGAACGGTTATGCAGAAAGAGGGGCGAAGGTTGAGAAACGTTCGGATGGTTGAAGCACGGAAGCTCTGCGGAAAGACGCAGGAAGCCGTTGCGAAAGAGGTTGGCATTTCGACGCTTGCGTTTCAGCGCTACGAGGGTGGACAGCGAACCCCCAGCGTTACGACAGCGATTCGCATTGCCGACGCGCTGGGGGTGGAAGACATCAGGGCGCTGTTTTGCTAACGGGTATCACTTGCTAAGATACAAGCAAGTCATATCTTGTCCGGGCTGACAGGAGGCGTAGAAAAACAGATTGCCATCGTCATCGAGGAAAACGAGCGAGTAGTTCAATGTGTCGAAGTCGGCAAGTTGGGAGAAGTCGTCGAGGTAATCTTGCGTCAAAGTTACCTTCGCTGCTTTGCCCTTGTAACCGGCGAACATATCGGCAACATACGCGCCGTTCATCTTCACCATGTAAGCCTTATCCTTCTTGCTGTAATAATAGCCGACGTAGCCGTCCTTCTTTCCGTACACTTCGACGACTTTTGCGAGGAAATCGGCATCCGCGCCCCAAGAGACGTAAACGTTAGAATCAGCGTCAATCGGAACGTCAAAATCCTCATGGACGGTTTCGCCGCTCTTGTTGCTGAACTCACAGTATACGTCGCCGGTAAAGTCGCTCTTTGTGCAGAAGCTCAGCTTGAGATAATAGCCACTTGCCCAATGGCTCACAGTCTCAGCAGCAGTTTCAAAAATGCGCGTGTAGGAATCAACCATGGAAGCGTATTCCGCAACGTCGCACGTCTTGAGCGTCGAGAATACCGGGTGGTAGCATTTAACCTCTATGCACTTTTCCGCCGTATCAGCGGAAAGCGAATAGTAATAGCCGTCATCCGAATGGTCGCCGAACGGAGACATTTGCAGAAAGCGAATGACGAAAGCTTCGTCATCGGTCAGCGCCAGCGCGGGGACGCAGGAAGCCATCAGGCAGCAGAGAACCAGCAGAACGGAAACAAACTTTTTCATCGTGATGATACCCCTTTCGTGTTTTGGAGGTGTGAACGTGTATCAGAGCAAGCGGCAGTTGAAACAGCGGATTGAGGACTTGCAAGCAAAAGTCGAGATGCTGGAACGGGAGAATTTCGCGCTTCGCAAGGAAACGTACATGAGCGAGGGATTGTTAAAGAGTAACCCGCTTTTGAGCTGGTACGGCAAGGAGTTGTGCCTTGCGTTCGGGCGAATCCTCGTTGCTCCGCGCTATATGCATCTGGACTTCGACCAGTACAGCAAGTATATGCGCGATGTGCTGGACTACCTGAAAGAAATCAGGCTACTTGAAGAGAGCTATCAGCGAGAGAATCAAGCTGACAGCGGAGATGCCGACGGGAAGCAGGAAGCGCAAGCAACTTGACTCGTATTGCTCCATTTCATCCAGCGCGTGACGGTTCAGCTCCGGCACATAATCCGGAGGACGTGCATCAAGGTCGGCGGCTGTGGCTCCAAGAAGCCAGATGAACGCAACCGCGCAAGCTGTTCCGCCGAAAGTTGTTTGCCGCGCTGAAAGTCACGGCAGAGACGATATTCTGATTCAAGCAAGGCATACTCACCTCCATTTCCGCATAGGATATGACTGCATAGCAATCATTCCTGATTTTGAGGGAGGACGATTTCGCCGTGCTTGTCCTCATAGTCCGCGATGTGCTGACGCATTAGCATCTCCAATTCGCGGTTGACGGTTCGCAGGTTTTTTTGCGCAACCACGCGGAACTTGTCAAGCGTCTGCTTGTCGGTGCGGAGCGTAAACTTCGGGAGGTCGGACGGCAAGGGAATCAATCACCACCTTCAAAAAAATTTCGGGCAGCACCTTGACAGCAAGGTGGCGGCACTATATAATAAAAGAGAGGTGACGGCACAATGACGGCAGACAGCAGGAAAGTCACACTGCGGATGGGCGCGGGGCTTCATCGCAAGCTGCAAGTCCTTGCAGAGCGCGAAAACAGAAGCGTCAACCAGCAGATGATTCACATCATCCAGCACGCCATTGATGGGAGCGAGAAGTAGTCTGGACGACATAGGCGGAAGCGAAAAAGGCTTTGCGCGAAAGCAACGTCTAATTCGCACAAAAATGCCCGCAGGAGCGCTTGCACGTCGAGACTGGATTTCCTCACCTGACGGGCTGGAAGCGCTCAGGACGCCGTTTTTGTCCTTGTAGAGTGTGTGTCCAGCGCAAACGCGAATCAGGAGCGCGATTTGATGAACTCGATGTACTTCATCACATCCGCACGTTGTGGAGCAGATAGGGATTTTACCTGCTCAACAAGCGGGTCGAAATCGGGCGGCGAGAATGAGTTCTCATCACGTCCAACGAGCGTATCGAGCGAAACACCGAGAGCATCAGCGATTGCCAGAAGTCGCGTCGGCACGGGGTTGCTTCTTCCGGACTCGTAGTTCTGGATTGTTATCTCCGCGACATTGGCGCGTTCTGCAAGCTGCTGCTGGCTCAGCCCGTTCGAGAGCCGCAGCGCAAGCAGGATTTCCGGGAACGGCACGGTGCATCACCTCACTTGCGCGGGTTCGCCCGAACGTATCGAGCGTACCGCATGACTTCTTCCCGGTCGGACGGAGCAAGCGCGGAAATCTCCAAGTAGAGCGTGTCCGTTTCTTTGGGAGACGGCGCACCGTCACTGCCGGAAAGGTAGTCAACCGTCACGCCGAGCAAGTCCGCCATCTTGCAAAGGAGTTCGACACTTGGCGAACGATTTGCCTTTTGGAGCATCGACAACGCACCGGGAGTGATGCCGCAGGAATCAGCAAACGCCGCGTTTGTAATGCCAGCTTCTTTACACAGATTAGTCAGTCGAGAAGCAAAAATTTCGCGTGAAAACATGGTTTACCCCTTGACATTCACGCAAAGTGAATGTATAATGTTATCAGAGGTAAGTCAAGAAATTACCTCAAGCAAGAAGGGAGAGCAATGTACAGGCAACTGAAACGGATGCGCGAAGCAAACGGTTGGTCGCGCGAGAGCGTTGCGCAGCGTGTCGGTGTGAATGTGCCAATGCTGTGCATGATTGAGACTGGGAAGCGTGACCCGTCCTACAAAGTGTTGGTAGCGCTGGAGGACGTTTTTCACACTTCCCACAGGGAACTATTACGGAGAGAGGAGTGACACGAATGCCACACGCAGACCCGGCAGGGTTCGTCTTTCTGGGACTGAGCATCGCAATCATCGCCGCTATATGGCTGATTAACGAGGTGCTAACCTACATCAGCGTAGAAATCGAGGGACGACGCGAAAACAGAATCCTGCACAAGTAGTCTAACACAAGGGCGAGTGCAAAAGCAAACACACCCGCCCAAAGAAGAAGAAAAGTCGAATTTTTTTGACGAAAAACTTGACCGCTGGGCAAGTTAAGGAAAGGAGAAACGTTGGTAAACATTAGAAACCTTGCGGAAAGCAGGGGGTTGAAGATGGCGGACATTGCGCGAATCACGGGCATTTCAGAATCAATGCTTTCGCGGATTGCGAATGGTGAACGCAACGTCACGCCAAAGGTTGCAAAGCAGCTTGCGCCGACTTTGGGCGTGGATTGGTGGACACTTATCGACTAAGTAGCGCGAAAAGCGCAAAGATAGAAAGGGGTAGCACAAAATGAGTAATGAAGTTGTCAAGGTGCAAATCGCGAACAGGCTTCTGGACGAGTACGGAAAAGACATTCAAAGCCAGTGCCTTGGCGATTGCGTATCGCGCGGGGATGCGAACAAGACGGTTGTCGCCATCCGCCAGAGCGCGCAGAAGCTGAAAGCCATGACGCGCGACGAGTTCGCGAAGATGGGTAGCTGGGACTACATCAGCGAGGCATACGACGCGTATGAAGCCGTGATGGAAGCCCTGCTGCTGGCGGTTAAGTACGAGATGGACAAGACGGCGGTTGCCGTCTAAGGGGGGGGAAGAAAATGCAAATCCTGAATCTTGAGAAAATCGTGCCGGACGCGGAAGCCCGGAAGGAACTCCTTGAGCAGCACATGATGGAAACCACGCTGCGGCTCAACGCGCCGCGCATCATCCGCGAACTCGACAACGCTTGCGACAGCAAGCGCACCGCCGACCGCATTTGGAAGATTATCTGGATGGACGTGCGGAGCGGGAAGGCGAAGGACTTTTCGGATTTTCAGCGGGTCTGCCACGATGGCGGATACGATGCCTACGAGGTTTACGACCGTGCGATGTGCGCCCTGCGCGAAGAAATCAAGGACAAGATGGAGGCGCTTTGGAATGACTGACTTCCAACGAGCAACCGGGGTAACGATGCAGCCGGAGGAAGGCGAGGGCTTGCGCTGGTGTCCCATCGACGCGGTAATCGTCAAGCAGATTCGGGCGCATCTGGGAGACAGCGCCGCAATGCGCATCGTCTACGATGCCGTCTGCAACATGGCGGGCATCAACACGCCGGACGACATTACAAAGCTGACGTTTGAGCGGGCGTATAGCCGCGCATTGTCCGAGACGGGGCGGTATCAGGCGGGGGAGATTGACGCACAGGGCAACTTTATCGCGGAGGTAATCGCGACAGCTTTCGCCCTTGCGCCTACTAATATTGTAGCAGATAGGGGGGCTAAGTAAATGCCGGAATTTCGCGGTTATGAGCTGCGAACCGCCAGAGAGCAAGCAGGGCTGCGCTTGTGGCAGGTGGCGCAGGAAATCCATACGTCGGAATCGTGCATCCGCCGCTGGGAGGGAGACGAAGCAGAGCCATCGCCGGAAGTTATCGACCAGCTTGAGGAGCTGTACAAATGCCCTATGCTGTGGCATCGCTGGATGCTGTCACACAGCGACAGTTATCGACGGCATTACAGCCCTGTCAGCGACACAACCACGATGGGGAGCGTCCTGCGGAATCGCTACGCAATCGAGGACATCTTGCGATTGCAGGAAGCCATCGAGCGCGACGTGAGCGATGATGGGCAAATCGACAACATGATGAACCGAGACAAGTACATCGAGCTCATCAAAAAGGCGGTTGCTTGCCTGTCCGACACGCTTGCGAGGATAGAGAAGCGGGGTGGCGCGAAATGACGCAGTACCTCAACACCGAGCGCGTCGCCGAAATTCTCTGCATCAGCAAGGAGAGTGCCAGGAAATTCATGCGCGAGATGCCGCACATCTGCATCGGCGGCAAGGCGCACGAAACCATCCGCGTCACTGTCAGCGATTTTGAGCAGGAGATGGAGCGCCGAAAGCGTTACCCGACGCAGGAGCAGGAGAACGAGGTCATCCGCCAGCGCAAGAAGCGCAACGACCTTGTGGCGCGCGGACTGATGAACCCTGATGGCACAATTGCCCGGAGACGGGCATAAAAAAAGCGCCCGTGCCGCGGGTACAAAGCGCGAACACGAGCAGACAGAAAGGGTAAGTGGCGGTTAAGCCACTTACAGTCTAACACAAAAACGAAAGGAAGTCAACATATATGGAGCAGTTTATCAGCGAAATCGAGGAAAACGAGCAGGAAGAACGCGCGGGTTTTGTCATCGACAACGACCAGAAGGCGGACTGGGCGGTTCGCCGCATCGCAGAGCTGGAAGCCGACACGCAGAAATGGAAGGACTACTACAAGGCACAGAGTGAGCGCGTGGCGCAGTCCAACCAGCAGAGCATTGACTACTTTACCGCCCTGCTGGAAAGCTACTTCGACACCGTTCCGCACAAGGCGACGAAGACCAGCGAGAAGTACAAGCTGCCGAGCGGCGTTCTGGTTCGCAAGGCGCAAGCGCCGGAGTACGAGCGCGACGATGCGCAGATTATCGCGTGGTGTGCCGAGAATGCGCCGTCCTGCGTGGAGAACGTTCCGAAACTCAAATGGACAGCGCTGAAAGGGCTGATTGAAGAGAACAACGGGCAGGCGATTGATGAAATTACGGGCGAAGTCGTACCCGGTATCAAGATTATTCCGCGCGACCCGGTTTTCGCGGTGCAGAAGGGGTGAACGGGATGGAAAGACGCTGCGCCATCTGCGGTGCATATCTGAATAACAATTGGGGGCGATGCGACTGCGGCAGCTTCCAGACGGAGGGAGAAGTATATCCGCGAATGTGCAGGATGCCAGCGCGAGCGAGATATGCGGATGAATCGAGCCGCTCAGGTGAAGATTGGCGCTGGGAGAAGCGCAGGAACGACCAGTATCAGAGAAGGAACGAGTGCTGATAGGAGGACGATAATGGAAAACGGACAAATTTACGCCGCAATTAGCGCAGCGATGGCGGACATTTCCGCAATCGCCAAGGACAAGTACAACCAGCAGCAGGGTTTTAAGTTCCGCGGCATCGACGATGTGATGAACGCGCTGAAGCCCATCCTGACGAAAAACAAGATTTTCACTGTTCCGCAAGTTTTGGAGCAGGCACGCGAAAGCAAGGTAACGACGAAAGGCGGAGAACTGCGGTATAGCCTCCTCAAAATAGCGTTCCGATTCTACGCAACCGACGGCAGCTTTGTCGAGGCGGTAACGCTGGGCGAGGGCATGGACAGCGGCGACAAGGCAAGCAATAAGGCGATGGCAATTGCCTATAAGTACGCGCTGTTCCAGGTGTTCTGCATCCCGACCGAGGAAATGGCTGACCCGGACGGTGAAAGCTACGAGACAAAGCACGAGCAACCGAAGAAGCCGGAGCAGCCGAAGCCGCAGAGCAAGCCGGCAGAGAACCCGGCAGAAACGCCGACGAACTACATCATGCGCGAATGCAGCAACATCGGCATGGATATGCAGGAGTTGGGCAGAGTTCGCGCCGCGCTTGTGGAAGAAAACATCGTCCGCAACATCCCGACGAAAGAAATGACGCTGGCGGACGCAAAAGCGCTGATGGACGCGGTGAAAGCTAATTTCCGGGAGGCGTCATGATGAATAGGGCAGAACGCAGAAGAGCGGCGCGGGACATGACCCACGCCACGCAGAGTATCATGAGGGCGCGGGGAGGCTACGAACGCGAGTATGAGCGAGGAGCGAAGGACGCGGAACGCCACGCAATCAAGATGATTTTCGCCGGGATGTGCCTTGCGATGAAAGAGGAGTTCGGGTTCGGCGCACAGCGGATTCATCGGATGCTGACAGCAACGCAAAAGTATCTTCAACCCGGCGCGTACTTCACAACGGCAGAATTGATTGATGAGGTGCTTGAAAAGACGGGCATCCGGCTGGATTTCGACAACCCGTTTGACATGGTGGAACGAATTGAGAAAGGTGAAAGGCAATGAATGTAGTCAGCAACGTGGAAATCATGGGGCTTGCGTCGAGTATAAAGGCAAGCCACTATCCGATGGCAACCGACACGGAGAATTGCAGCGCGGAAGTCACAGAGCGGACGATGGCGCTTGCAACCTGTTTAGCTGGTAGCGGACACGACCAGTTTTTGACTGGAATCGTCGTGCAGTTCGACCTCACGTTCTCAATCAAGGCGTGGGTGGAAGCCGAGCGGTATCATTTTCTGGATTTTGTATCGAGCCAGTCCACCATGCACCGCATTATGAGCATGGACATCGACGAGAAGTGCATCGACTATGTGCGCCGTGAAACAATCGAGCTTATCAAGAAGATGGTTGAGGAGTACAAGGAAGCCCCAACGCAGGAACGGTATCTTGCAGTCATCTACAACGTGCCTGTTGGCTTGCGGCTGACGGCGCGGATGACTACCAACTATCGGCAGCTCAAAACCATCTATCAGCAGCGTGGAAATCACCGTCTGCCGGAATGGAGGGCGTTCTGCGCATGGATTGAGACGCTGCCGAGAGCGGAATTTATTACTGGAAAGCGAGCTGACGCAAATGGCTGAACGCGGGGAAGTACGTCGCGAATATCAGCGGGCTTACTATCAAGCGCACAAGGAAGAGTTGCAAAAACGGCATCGAGAATATTACTGGGAAAACAAAGAAGAGCAGCGGAAACGTAATCGCAAGCATTACTTAGCGCATAGAGAAAAAATCTGTAAAGCTGCACTGGAACGTTATTACAAACTTAAAGCAGAACGCATGGAGAAAGGGGGCGGAAAAACTGTGACAAATAAAAACAAGAAGTTTCCACGCTGCCCGTGGTGTGGTGCAGAAATGAAAGCAGATACAGGCGACGTTTTCATAACGGACAATGATGGCTGGGTTGGGCGCTTATCATGTGACGAGTGCGGCGCAAACTCATCGTTCGTGTACGGTAAAGCGACAAAAGGAGAAGCGGTGAACGCCTTGCGCGAGCTAAAGCCCAAAAAAGAACAAAATCGTCTGCTGACGCTGGAAGAGGTGCGAGAAATCGCAATTGGAAACGGAAGTTACACACACGGGGACGTTTGTTGGCTCGAACAAAAGAAATGGAAATGCGGCGAATGGGCAAGCATAAACAATAGAATTGTGTACAAATATTCTTGCAACGAAGAGGAAGAAAAATTTGATTGGCTTATAATCGGTTCAGAGGATTTTGACACTATTACGGCAAGCGAATATGGCAGGACGTGGCGCTGCTGGTTGCGGCATCCGACAAATCAGGAGATGACAGAAACGCCGTGGGAGGGAGAAAAGGACGATGACGACTAAGCAGCGAAATCGCGTTCTGACGTTTGCCGAAGCAATCACGCAGAACCAAAAGACGGCGCGTGTTTGGGTGGAACTGCGCTACAATATTCCAATCTGTGCGTATTTCCTCGTGCGCACAAACAAAACGTGCCGAGTGATTCCGTACAATCTTGGTATTGGCAGTTTCGTCGTTGGAGAAGAGGCGTACGGCACAAAGTGGCGGTGCTGGGAAAAAGAGCCGACACGAGAAGAAACCAAACGCGAGCCGTGGAGTGAGCCATGATTGCGACAATCGGCAAGGTCATCGAGCAACCGGGCAGCCTGACAATCCAGACTGCCCGCCCCGATGCGGAAAACTTATCCGATACCGTCACGGTGCTTTGGCAGGACTGCCGCACAATCAGTCCAGAGCAGCGGCGCAAAGCATGGGCGCTGATTGGCGAGATTGCCGCCGCGACGGGATACATCGGACAGGGGGACAAAAGCGACCTAAACACGATGCTTAAGGCGGAGTTTCTGCGAGCGCGGATTGACAAGCTGCAAGCGGAGGCAATCAAGGCATTCAGCCTGTCCGACGTGGACATGACAACCGCGCGGCTTTACATCGACTGGCTTGTTGAGTTCTGCGTGGTGAATGACATTCCGACAAAGCAGCCGCTTGTGGAGTATGCGGAGGACATCGGCGCGTACATCTACGCTTGTGTGATGCACAAGCAGTGCGCCGTCTGCGGACGCAGACCGTCAGACTTGCACCACTGGGAGCGCGTCGGCATGGGCGCAGACCGCACAGAAATCAATCATATCGGGCTAACGTGCGAACCGCTTTGCCGGGTACATCACACGGAGTGCCACACGATGGCACAGGCGGATTTTGACGAGAAATACCACATTCAGCCCGTAAAAATCGACGAGAAAATAGCGAAGCTGTACAAACTGGGGAGGAAAAGCAATGAACAAGCTGACAATCATCGGTAATTTGACGCGGGACGTTGAGCTGCGCACGACGCAAAGCGGCAAGAGCGTCGCCAACTTCACGGTTGCGGTTAATCGCCGCGCGAAACCGGGCGAAAAGGCGGAAGCAGACTTTTTTCGGGTATCCGTCTGGGATAAGCAAGCGGAAACGTGCCAAAAGTATCTTGCCAAGGGGCGCAAGGTGTGTGTGATTGGCAGCGTCAGCGTCAGCACATACAACGCCAACGACGGAAGCACACGCGCGACGCTGGAAGTATTTGCGCAGGATGTTGAGTTTTTGGACAGCGCGAAACAGGATGCACCGCAGACGGAAGCACGCGGAGCGGCGCAACCGCTTGCACAGACGCAATATACCCCGGTATACGATGCGGCTTTGCCGTTCTAACGGCGACTGATGGAGGTAGCAAATGGCGAAGGTAAAGTATGTGCCGATTCCGCTCGATATGGCTGAAGACATCGAGGAGCTGTCCGACGAGGAAATTGGACTTGTTGTCAGGGCGTATCTTCAATACGGCAGGAGCGGGGAAACGGCTGAAATGCCGCGTACAATCAAGTACCTTTATAACGCACTTGTCCGCGAACTGGACAGAGCGAGCGATGGATACGAGAAAAAAATTGCGGCTGGCAAATCCGGCGGACGTGGTCGCCCGAAGAAAGAACCGTCCGAAGAAATCCAGCAGCCCGAATCGGCACAGCTCAACCCCGAACCAGAGAAGAAGCCCAAATCGCACACCCATGCACCATTCATCAGCGACGAAGAAGCCGCAGAAATCCAGCAAGGCACAAACGCCGTGCTGGACGAAGCGCAACGGCAAGGATTTCCCGAAACAACAGCGACGATGGACACCATCAACCAGCTTGTAGCAGACAACGGAGCAGAAGAGGTGCTGGAATGCGTCAAAATCGCCGGGGAATCCGGGAAGGCAAATGTCCGATACCTCAAAGGTGTAATCAACGGACGCACGAAAGAAAAACAGGAGAAAGAGCGACGAGAGCAAGCGCGGATTGAGGCGGAAAAGCACCCGATAAGGTTTATCAATAGCACAGATGAAATTGAAGGGCCCGAACCGCCGAAAATCAAACAGAGAGATGTATTCATGAGTTGCGTCAAAAAACAGCCAATGGAGCATCCAGAGGTACGGACAAAGCTGGAAGAATTAGCGAGAGCGTGGAGTAGTTAAAGATGGACGCATACATCAACGAAGACGCGGAAAAGAGCCTGATTGGACTTGCGATGCAAGATGCAATCGTGGCGCAGGAAGTTGCCGCACTGTCTGATAGCTTGTTCGGATTGAAGCAGATGCAAGCCTGTCAGCGCGGAATCATGCGACTTGTGAAGCAGGGAAAAAACGTTGACCTTGTAACGCTGGATGCAGAAGTGCAATGCGACTTCCAAGATACCGCCCTCTTGATGCAGTGCGTACAGATGGGCATTTCGCCTATCATGTCGCGGCAGTACATAGCGATTTTGGCAGAGTGCGCGAAACGCCGCGAACTTGCGACGCTGGCGCGGAAAATCCTGCAAGACGTAGGAAATCCGGGCGTGTCGGTGGAATCGTTGCAAGCGGATTGCGCGGCGGCGGCACAGTCGTCAGCCGATGTCAACGACGGGGTGACGATGCACGAAGCGTCGCTCATGCTTGCGGATTCTTTTGACAAAAAGGACGGGGTAACAAGCGGAATAGCAGACCTTGACGTGATACTCGGCGGCTTTAAGCCGGGACAGTTAATCTACATCGGCGCACGTCCCGGCGTTGGTAAAACGTCGCTGGCTATCTGCATGGCGAAGTACGTTGCGGAGCACGGCGGCGGGGTGCTTCTCGTGTCGCTGGAGATGAATCCGGTGGAGATTGCAGCGCGATTCATGGCGAATGAATCAGGCGTGGACTTGCAGAAAATCTCCACAGGCAAGATGGAATTGGAGGACTTCGCGCAGATTTCGCCCTGCTATCAGGCGCTTGCAGATTTACCAGTCACAATCGAAGAAAGAGCGGTCACGCCCTTGCAAATCCGCAACGCGGCAGCCAAAATGAAGGCAAGCAAGCAGGGATTGAGCCTGATTGTAGTTGATTACATCCAGCTCATGCGAGCAGACGAGAAGTGCGGAAATCGTACGGAGGAGGTAACGCAAATCAGCCGCGAGTTAAAGCTGATGGGGATGGATTTAGGCGTTCCGCTACTGTGCATGACGCAGTTCAACCGCGAGAGCGAGAAGGGATTCGGCAAAGCAACAAGAAGCGAGCCGGATATGTCGCAAGCGCGAGACAGCGGCGCGATTGAGCAGGACGCGAACGTGTTTCTCATCCTGCACGAGCCAGAAGAACCGCAGGACGCGAACAGCGACAAATGGCAGATGTACCACAATTGCCAAGCGAACGGGTTGACGTGGCAAACGTGCCGAATCAGGAAGAACCGAAACGGCGCAACGGGAGTTGTGAATCTGGGGTTTGATAAGCCGCATATGCGGTATACATGCCTAAAAAAGGACTAAAAGGAGGAAAGCCATGTACAACATCATCGTTTACGAGAACAAACGGTTTGGAAACATTCGGACATTCGTCGAAGAAGGGAAACAAGAGCCGTGGTTCGTGGCGGCGGATGTGTGCCGAGCGCTGGAAGTCAAGAACGCACGGGATGCAGTGGCACGTCTGGACGACGACGAAAAGAATACCGTCGTTTTAACCGACGGAAATCGCGGCAATCCAAATGTGACCGTCGTCAGCGAACCCGGGCTGTACGCACTCGTCCTCAGCAGTCGCAAGCCGGAGGCGAAAGAGTTCAAGCGCTGGATTACGCACGATGTCATCCCATCAATCCGAAAGAGCGGCGGCTACATCGCAGGGCAGGAAGACATGAGCGACGCTGACTTGATGGCGAAAGCCCTGATTGTTGCCCAGCGACAGATTGAGCAGCGCGACAAGCAAATCACGGAGATGCAGCCAAAGGCGCTGTTCGCGGATGCTGTGAGCGCAAGCAAAACAAGCATCCTTGTGAACGAGATGGCGAAGCTGCTGCGGCAGAATGGCGTTGAAATCGGCGAAAAGAAGCTGTTCAAACTCCTGCGCGTGAACGGATATTTGTGCAGCAAAGGAGAGCTTCACAACTGCCCGACGCAAAGAGCTATGGATATGGGACTTTTCGAGATCTATCACAACGTCGGACGGCAGCGTTATACTGCGGCGAACGCCGAAAGTGACGGGAAAAGGGCAAGTGTACTTCATCAACAAGTTTAAGGGGGGATGGGCGTAATGCGAGTAAAACCAAAGCCTTGCCCGAATTGCGGAAGCAAGTACGTGGAAATGTGGACTAAATTTTTCGGCGGTAACGGTTTTGAGGTAAGATGCTTGGACTGTGGTTATATCGGTGAGCTTGGAAAAACAAGAGCCGCAGCCGCGAGAGCGTGGAATAACGACGAAAGGAGAAAGAAGAATGCAGGATTATAATCTGAAACCGTGCCCGTTCTGTGGGGGGCGAAAAATCGAACTGGTAGAACCTGATTATTTTTTCGGCAGTTGGTTTTGCGAATGCACTGCGTGTAGACAAGCCATTGCAGCAGGAAAAACGCTGGAAAAGGCAATGAAGAAATGGAATCGCCGTGTGCCGGGATGGTTTTCCGTGGATAAGGTGCTTCCGCTGAATAGAAAGCACGTCATCGGATTTGATGCAGAGGGCAGGTGGGTCTATCCATGGTTGTATTTTCACTCAGACACAAAGGAGTTTCTTGACGAACTGGACGACGACAAGCTCGTGAAAATCACGCACTGGATGCCATTCCCGGAAGCGCCGTGGGAGGAAAGCGACAATGAGTAACGAGAAGTTCCCTGTGTTTTGTCCGTATTGTGGGGCGAAGATGCTACTAAAAAACGAAATCTTTAACTTGCAAGCAACGAACGGGAATCGCGCGCGGTACTGGTACAGATGTCGCAACGAAGGGTGCGAATGCGATAGCCCAACACGAGAAACAGCAGAAGAAGCATACAAAGCGGCAATGAAGCGACGGCAAGAGCCAAATCGGGTGCTGACGCTGGATGAATTGCAAACGTATATCGGTTACGCTTGGTATGAAGGAGACCATAAGTGGTATCACAGCAGCTTTGATTATCCGGTTTGGATTGAGAATGGGAAGTACAACTACGAAGGAGATTTGTACGATATACCTGATGTGGAAGGACGCTTCTGGCTGCGGAAGCCGACGGAGGACGAACGCGAAGCTGCGAAGTGGCTGCCGGAGGAGAAGAAGAATAAGAAGGATGGCGAAGACGATGAATAAATACAAAAACCTGCCGCGTTGTCCGTGGTGCGGATACATGATGCGCCTGAGAGAACTTAACAACAACGACACAGTTTACGCGGCATACTATCGCTGCACCAACTGCAACGCACCGTCGCCACAAGTATATGCAGGGGGCGCAGAAGACGTAGAGAGCAAGGCATACAAAGCAGCGACAAGTCCTTTCTGCAATCCGGGGAATCGGGAACTGACGATGGAAGAGGTGCGACAAGAACGTCTTGTGTGGTCGGTGTTGCAAGATAGTGATTCGCTTTATCTGCTGTGCTGGTACGCGGAAAATGATTTCTTCGACTTCTTCATCGTGCTGGAATCGCCAATGCAGACATATGACGCGACGCAACCGACGATTATGCAACTGATAAAAGAGCCGGAAGAGTGCATGAAAACGCGGTTTTGGCTGCGGAAGCCGACGAAGGCAGAATTGGACGCGAAAAGGGAGGACGAAAATGAATAATAACAAAAACCGGGTACTGACACTTGCAGAATTGGAAATCAGCGCAGGAGTAACCGTATGGATTGAAGATAACAACGGAGACGACGAGCCGTGCGTACATGCGCGAATTGTAACGTACTGGGAAAGTAAAAGCCACCGCGTGTATTTCGACGGCGGACGCACATGGTACGCCGATTACACCTACGGCGAGACGTGGCGGTGCTGGCTGCGCAAGCCCACGGATGAAGAGCGGAAAAACACGCCGTGGGAGGAATGCTGATGGCCAACCGAAAAATCGACGCCATGCACCGCGAGTACGGGACAGACTGTGCGCACAAATGTGCAGATTGTACGAATCTCTGTGTTTACACGGCAAACAAAACGTGGTACAAGTGCGCGGCATACGGCACGAGCAGTTCGGCGGCGACTGACTGGACGAAAAAGTGGGCAGCTTGCGGGCTGTATGGGAAGCCGCTTGAGGCAGACCATGTGCCGCTCATCAAGCGGCTTACCAGCACGAAACAGCAGGAAAAGCCGATTGACGGGCAGATGACATTCTTGGAAGAGGAAAGATGATGACAAAATGTGAAAACAACTGCCACGGTTGCAAGTGGCTTGACCGTGATATGAAGTTAAACATAGATGGCAACGGCTATTGCTGCATGGTTGAGCGTAGCTCTCAAAAACATGAGCCGCAATGCAAAATACGTAGACCGGACAAAGTACACTGTGAACTGTACGAGGCGGGCAACTGGGCAACGCGATTTCAAAAAGGGAGGAATAACAATGCCTGATAACAAGAAAGCTCCGCGCTGTCCGTACTGTGGCGCGGAGATGCGCTTGGAGGACAACGAGGACGTGCTGTTCGGACTGTTCACGGACGAGGAGAGAATGTACTGGTATCAATGCAGTGCGCCGTCGTGTGGCATCCACAGCCCTGCGAATCATACGAAAGCCGGTGCTTACAAAGCAGCCATGGCACGCTGGCAAGAGCCGAATCATGTGCTGACGCTGGAAGAATTGCAAACGTATATCGGTTACGCTTGGTATGAAGGAGACCATAAGTGGCCTCACAGTAGCTATGACTACCCGGTCTGGGTCGAAGATGGGAAGTATAACTACGAAGGAGATTTGTACGACATCCCTGATGATGTGGAAGGACGCTTCTGGCTGCGGAAGCCGACGCCCGTTGATTTGAGGTGAAAAGCTGATGGAAATGGTCACGCTGCCCAGAGCTGTACTGCTTGGGACGATTACCGGGCTGTTTGTTGCCGGGCTGGTGTTTGCGAAGGACGAACACCGCTGCGGAATGCTGGCCTTTATTGTCGGAGCTGTAATCAACAGCGCCCTGTCCATCCTGCTTCTTCTGGGGCTGGAAGCGCTGGAAAACCTCGGAGGTATCTGACGATGAAGAGTAATGAGTGGATTCCCGTCTCCGACCGGCTGCCGGAGAAAGGCGCGCTGGTCGTGGCGCTGTGTCGCTACGAGTTTTCGCCCGACAAGTATTACACCGCGCAGGAGCGGTACGACCCGCGCAGCAAAATGTGGCACGATGGCTGTGCGCAATACTGGTTTCCAGTGCCGGAGGAGGAAAGATGATGGAGATGGTGACGCTGCCCGCTGCGGTGATTTTCGGCGCGCTGATTGGTCTGGGGCTGACGGGCTTCCTGCTGGCGAAGGAAACGCGACCGTGGTACGTTTACATTCTGCTGGCGCTCGTCAACTGTATCATTTCGATTCTGGTTTACGCCGGAACGGATACGCTTGCCGCGTGGTTAGGGGGATGACAATGACGGTTATCGGCGTGTTGTGTCTGCTGGCGGCACGGTATATGTTGCTTGCGCATTTATCAACAAGGAGTGATGATGATTTTGAAAGAATTGCAAGATGAGATTGTGACGGTTGTGTTCTCCGAGCTTCTCCGAGCGCAAAAAGAGCATGGAGAGACGTTCAACTCCATGCCGGAGGCGTTCTCCGTAATCTGGGAGGAAATCGAGGAAGCCAACGAAGAGATGCAGCGCGTTCGACAAAAGGCGAATGACGTGTGGCTTGCAAATCGCCGGGACGATGCAGATGCGTTTCAGGTACGCGCGAGCAAAACAGCAGCGGCAGCTACACTGCTGGCTTGCGAAGCCGTACAGGTTGCCGCTATGTGCATGAAGGCGCTGAAAGGAGGTGCAACATGGTCAAAAGGCAAGAATGGCTGAATGCGCTGACAATCTGCCCGGTTTGCAACGCTGTGATGAAGCGATACACTACGATTGATGTACAAGGAGGCGCATGGGTAAAATGTACAAATCCAAAGTGCGGACTACATGGCGTTCTATTTATGCCGATGTAATTCCAACGGAAGATGAAGAGCAGGAAGCCCTTTTTCATTGGGCAGATGCTCAAAGCGCAACGAAGCCGTGGCTGAAAGGGATGTTCGCCATCCCGAACGGCGGTTATCGCGCCAAAGCAACCGCCGCAAGAATGAAGAGAACCGGGACGCGTGCAGGAGTGCCTGACATCTTCCTGCCCGTCTCCAACGGACGCGAACACGGACTTTTCATCGAAATGAAGAGGCGCAAGGGCGGGACGGTATCGACATCGCAGAAAGAGCGCATGAAGATGCTGACTGCCGAGGGCTACCGCTGCGTTGTGGCGAAGGGATGCCAAGAAGCGATTGATGCGATTATGCGATACATGAACGGAGAGTGAGAAGATGCTGGACACCGACGAAATCCGTTACTCCTTTTGGCTGGAGAAAGAGCTGGAAAAGAACGTCAAGCGGCTTGCGGGGAACGTTTCGCGCGGATGCAAAAGCCGCCACGATGCCTACAAAGTCAGGGCGACGCAGGACGCAATCAGGCGGCTAAACGCGGAGAAGGAGGCAAACGGGGCAATCGAGAAGGTACAAGATATGCTGTACACGGAGCTAATGAGCGGACAGATTCGCCCAGCGCTGTATACAGCTATCGTTAAGGCGTTTGAAGGGGTAAAATAATCGTGGGCGGTTGCGGGAGGGGAAAATGGTTGACTTAAAGCGGATGCGGTATCTCATCAGGCGGTATCCTATGGCTTGCTTGCGAGCGGAGCAGGCGCGAATCCGGGCGCAGAAGCTGACGCGGACAATCAGCGACGCGCCGCGCGGGGGCGGGAGCATGAACAGCACGGAGGAAGGGCTGCTGTATCGCGTCGAGGCGCTGGAACGTAAGAAAGCAATCTGGGACGAGTTATGCAGGATGCGCGAAGAGCTTGCGCCGCTGGTGGATGCGCTGGAAAGTCCGCTGGAAATGCAGTGCATGAGGATGCGGTATCTGGAGGGAAGGAGCGTCCGGGAAATCAGCTACAATCTGGCGTATTCCGAGCAACACGTCTTCCGCGTGATTGGTAACGCGGAGCGGAAAATCCAGAGCGCGGAATAAGGCGGTCGCGCATCGAAAGGTGCGCGATTTTCTTTGCAAAAAATCTCAAAAAAATGTGATTTACCCCTTGACATATACGACAGTATATGTTATAATAATTAGTGTCAAGGGGGCGGTACAAAATAAAGCACCCAGACAGAAAGAGGTAACGATTATGGGCTTTTTGAATAATATGTTTGGCGACTTGGGCATCCATCGCATTTCTAATAACTACTTCTCGATGAGCCATATAAACGAGGACGGGACGAAAATCATTGTCCGTGTCGATAGGGGACAGGTGTTCAAGACAAAGTACGGTTACGGATTGATTCTCGACCAAAATCATGTTCAGTTTTTGAAGTCATGGGCGGTCAACGATAACTGGTACGGAATGTATATCATGCTGGATAAGCAGTATTTTACCCCGAAAGAATGGGGTGAGTTCGAGGACTATCCGGTAGAAAAAGAAAATCTTGACTTTGAAACATGGGTAAAAACTGCAAAAGAACAGGAGAATATGGCAAAGAAAGACCGCATAAATTTTCAAGTTTACTGGCGTTAAGTAAAAGAAATGGGAGGAGTAAAGCATATGATTGATACCCAAAAGGCGCGAAAAGCACTGACGGAAAATGAAACAACCGTCATAAATTACCTAAACAAGCACGGCATTGATGGCGAATTGACCGTGCAGACCTGCACACGGACGAAGTTCACCATTCGGCGCAGCGACGGCGAAGAAATCACGTTCAACCTTCCTGCGCGTCTCTATCGCGCTGGTTATCCCAACATCAATTCTTATCTCGCGACAATCCGAGACCTCATCCAGCCGCCGAAGAGGCGCGAGCCAAACGAAGTTTCCGAGGAAGAAATCGCGCGATACATGCCGGGAAAATGGTCGCCGGACTACATTGCCGCTATTATCGCCTATGTTAAGCGAGTAAAAAAAGTCGGTATGATACTGTACATCGTGTCGGAGTACGACATCGAGGCGCAGTCATGTTTTCGCGGTTCTCATGAAGACTTACTTCGCCTCGACAAATTCGACGGCTACGACCGTGCAGAAGAAAGTGGGCATCCTCTGCTGGTTACGGAGGACAAGGAAAAGGCAGAAAAACTTTTTGCCGGAAAAACATCAGGCTTCTACGGGCACGGAGGAATCGCATATAAGCATGGATTCTTTTACGGCGAATATCAAGTCAATGCGCCGGAAGATGAAGATGACACCATGCCGGAAATCGAATGTGTTGGTTCGTCGGACGCGCCAGTTGAAATCAACGTGTACCGCCGCGACAATGACGCGGATTGGGATGAAGAGGGCGAAGTCGTTGCAACCTTCTCCACCTACGCGGAAGCCTTCGCAGAACGCGATTTGTCCGCAACCTGTGACAGGGACAGCGAATACTACGTCCAATAAGAAGAGGATACAAAATGCGTAAAGAGTATTACCAAGGCGACGTGTCAGTCCGAGCGATGCGGAAGTATCGCGAAAAAGAAGGAATCAAGACGGTGCGCTTCGACGTTCGCGCTGGGAGCAAAGAGGCGCTGGAAGAAGAAGCAAAGCGCCGTGGTCTTTCGGTGGCGCAGCTAATCGTTGATTCCGTAAACGCATACGTCGGGTGTGAAATAATTACCAACAGGAAACAATAATGGCATGGGGGCGCATCCGCTGGGGTGCGCCTTTTTCGTTGCGCAAAAAGTTTGCAAAAAATCTCGAAAAAATGTGATTTACCACTTGACATATACGGCAGTATATGCTATAATAATAGTGTCAGGAGGGGCGGTACAAAATAAAAGCCCCAGACAGAAAGAGGTAAGAATTATGAAGTTCGCGAACATCAAGAAGGGCGTCCGCATTACCGAGAAGATGGCGCAGAAGCTGGCTATCAACTGGTGCTACGAAACGAAGAAATACTGCTACGAGTTGCAGTACGGGGACGAAACGATGGATGGCGACTACGAGCGCAGCATCGTTCGCTGGAAGAAAGGCGAAGAGTACAAGCCTTCCGAAGTCGTTGCAACGCTGGCGTGAACAGGAAGGAGGAGCAAGCACCATGTCGAACGAAGAAATCATCGTCAAGTCCGCCATCAGCGCGGGCATCTTCTCCGAAGAGGAAGCCGCCGCCTATATCACGAACGGGTTGCGCCTCCCGATTCACACCTTCGCCGAGTGGAAGAATCACGGGTACATGGTTAAAAAGGGCGAACACGCCGCGCTGGTCGTGAGCATCTGGAAGCCCAAGACGAGCAAGAGGAAGAAGGACGAAAAGAACGTGGAAGCGGACAAGGAGGAAAACAGCGGGTTCTTCCTCACGACCGCCTACCTGTTCACCAAGAATCAGGTGGAAGCAATCAAGACAGCCTAACGACAAGCCTGCTGGCGGGCATCGTACACCAGCAAGGAGGGTTCTCATGGTTGACGAAGTTCTGTTCCGCTTGCATCTGACGAGCTTATCCGCGTATTCCGAGAAGTCCTGCCGCTATCCAGAATGGGGCTGGCAGAATCTCGAATGGTATATCTCCACAGGTCGAGCATCTACGGAGACACTACAAAAAATCCTTCGCCTGAACAAAGCGCAGTTGCGGAAGTTGGTGCGCGTTGCATCCTCAAGCTGTACCGAAACCGGGGTTGCTTGCGCGAAGAAGTATTTGAGCATTGAATAGCGCAACAGAATGCCGCCTGTGAGCCGTTGGAGCAATCAGGCGACATATGATTATGAGCAAAAACAAGCAAGACGTTAGAACGCGAGACAGGAGGCAATATGGGCATGTATTACGAAATCAACGAGGAAACCGCGAAGGCATCAAAGATGATGATGTCACTTGACGACTACGAAGAAAACAGCACGACGAACGAGTATCGCACAATGTGCGACAGGGCGCAGGAAATCGCAGAGGAGCAGAAGCAGAAGCACCCGGAATGCGCGGAGACAATCGACATGATACTCAATCGATACTGCCGGAAGTTGGCGGAGTGGATAAACCGCGAGAACGCCATTGGTACGATGTGTCCTTCTGTCATGATTGCCGGTCCGGCTGGCATCAATCGAGCGAAGAAGGAAAAGCAGATTGCTGCATATAAAAGAAACGCGGAAAAGTACGAAGAAATCAGCGGATTGATTAGCCGCATACAGAGCGTCGGAACGGGCGGAATCAAGGTAGGAGACGCAAACGCGCTGGAAAAGCTCAAAAACAAACTGGAAAACATGGAGGAATGTTATCAGACGATGAAAAAGGCGAACGCCTACTACAAAAACAACGGAACGCTTGACGGGTTTTATCTCTTTGACGAGATAACAGAAGAAAAAATGCACGAATACAAACACAGCGGGCAACCGTTTAGTGCTTACACGCTGCAAAACTGTATCGCAGAGATACGGAGAATCAAGGCACGAATTGCAAGTATCACCGCCGTGAAGGAGGAAGGGGGCGGCGAAAAGGTAATCAAGGGAATCCGCGTGGTGGAGGATACGGACGACATGCGCATTCGCCTGATTTTCCCGGATAAGCCCGACGAGGAGACGCGAAACGCGCTAAAGGCAAACGGCTTTCGCTGGTCGCCGAAGAACAGCGCGTGGCAGCGGATGCTCAACGCAAATGGGCGCTGGGCGGCAAAGAACTTCCTTGCAACGGTAAAAGATGAGAGCAATGAGAGCTAAAAGCGTGATATAATATAAAATGTAAAAAGCAGCAAGAGAGGCGCGAGCAGTAATGCAAGCGTCTTTTTTGTTGGAAGAGGCGACTATGGAAGAGCTGCTCTTGCCTCTTCAGCGGCGGGATTTATGCGCGAGTGCGCTTTGTTGCGTTGGTGGGGACGCGACGGAAGAAGAGGAGGGGAAAATGGAGCAATTGACGCTTGCAGAAGCATCGGAGGAGTACAAGGCGTTTGTTGATAAGTTCAAACCAAAACTGACAACGGACGATTGCTATACGCCGCCGAACATTTACGAGACGGTAAAAGAGTGGGTGTTCGAGCATTACAACCTTGACAAAAGCACGAAGGTAATTCGTCCATTTTATCCGGGCGGCGATTACGAACACGCAGAATATCCAGAAAACAGCATCGTCATCGACAACCCGCCATTCTCCATCCTCTCCAAAATCGAAAAATTCTACCTTGCGCGTGGCATCCGCTTTTTCTTGTTTGCACCCGGAACTTCTTGCTTCAAACCGTACAACGGATTACATTGCGTCTGTGTCGGGTACAGTATGACATACCAAAACGGCGCAAAAGTCAATACGGGATTCGTAACAAACTTGGGGGGGTATTTGGTCGAGACTGCGCCGGACTTATACCGCCAAATAAAGGCAGCAGACGCAGAAAACGTCAAAGAGCAGAAAAAGCAGCTCGGCAAGCTGAAATTCCCGCCGCAAGTCGCAACCGCCGCGCAACTCAACCAGCTTTCCGCGAAAGGACAATACTTCACGCTCGACGAGAAGGACGTTGTTTTTGCAAGAACGCTCGACAACGCGAAGAAAGGCGTTTTTGGGGCTTACTTCCTGCTGTCGGAAAGAGCAGCAGCGGAAAGAGCAGCAGCGGAAAGAGCAGCGGCAGAAAGAGCAGCGGAAAGAGCAGCGGCAGAAAGAGCAGCGGCAGAAAGAGCAGCGTATCACATTGAGCTATCAGAGCGCGAAAAGGAAATCATAAAAGGGTTAGGAGGTGCGGCGGAAACGTGACGGATTTCGACCTCGACATCCCGGAAATCCACTTCCCGGACACAATCGAACTTGACGACGACATAGACTTCTCCGTCGCTGACTTCTCCATCGTAGACGAGGAAGAGCAGACGCGCATCATAAAGCCCAAGATGGCAAAGTCGGCAATCTACAACAAGGCGGATTTTCAGTACGCACGCGACCTTGCCGCAAAAATTTGTCTGGAACGCAACGCACGGACTACCTGCATCGTTCCGGGCAATTTCATTTTTGGCGACTTGCCGGAAGCGCTTGTGATGTATCGCGGCATCGACCTCAAAACAATCTACTGCTCAACGTTGTCGCTGTCGGAAAACAACGTGGACAGCTTCAAAAATCTGCTGCTTTTCCGCAACGTGGAGAAAATCAATCTGATGCTGTCCGGGTACTTTTATAGCCACTACAAAACGGATTTGATTCCGTACTTGTATGAGGAGCTGGACATCGACAACAAATTGAAAGTGGCGTTCACCAACACACACATGAAAATCCTGCTGATGGAAACGCACAAGGGGAATCATTATGTGCTGACGGGGAGCGCAAATTTGCGGAGCGCGTCTTGTCTGGAGCAGTTCGACTTCGAGGAGAACGAGGGGCTGTTCAACTTCTACCGGGAAGCGTTCGACAGTCTCATTGACAAGTATAAAACAATAGACTACACGAAACCAAAAATCGCAAGGTGGAATAAAGCATGGCAAGCGGTTCGGGCAAGGCAAGACTGCGCCTCAAAAACGGCGGGACGCTGAAAGGGCGCACACCCGCAATCAACAGACGGAGAAGCTATTACATGGTAAACCGAGAGACGGGCGAAATCATGAGGTAATCATCAGGCGGTGAGTAAATGCCAACGGAACAGGAAAAAAAACAGTATGCGCACGGGAAACATCCTAACAGCCTTGCGAATCTCAAAAAGGGAAAACGCTTCGGGAATGGCGAGGGTAATACGCTGAATGCGCGAGAAGAAAACAAAAAGTCCGTCGCAGTTCGGAACGGCAACAAGACATTGCGTGAATTTGCGATTGACTTTGCAGATAAGCCGATGAAAAACGGAATAACATTCAAGGAGGCGTACATCATGCGCCTTGCAAAAATGGCTGCCGATGGAAATCTTGCTGCTATGCAGTATTTTGCAAAACTCATCGGAGAAGACCCCGGCGACGTTGTGACCGTCAAAACGCCGACGCTGTCCGAGGACGCGAAAGCAGACATCGACAAGCTGCTGAAAGAGACGCGGGGAGAGGTAAAATGACGACGCTGACGCGGGAAGAGGTATGGAACATCTGGCGATACCATCCCGCCGCCGTCGGCAGAATGTGCGGATTCCGTGATTTAACGGACGAACTTCACGGACGCTGGATGCAGCACATTATCTTCGGGGCAGAGGACTACACGCTTCAAGCGCATCGCCTATCCTACAAGTCTTCCTGCCTTTCCGTGGCGCTTGCAATGTGGTGCGTTCTTAACCACGGCAAAAACGCGATTTTCATGCGAAAAACCGACAGCGACGTTGTGGAGAGCATTGCGCAAGCCAAAAAGGTATTCGCAAACGAGGCTTTTTGCTACATGGCGCAAATCCTCATGCAGCAGGACGTGACGCTGCTGAAATCGGGCGGTAACTGCATGACGGTGAGCGTGTACGATTCGCCGCGTGGTGCTGACCAGCTAATCGGCATCGGCTGCGGCTCGTCGATGACGGGCAAGCACGCGGATTTGATTGTATGTGACGACGTTGTAAACCTCAACGACCGCATCAGCCGCGCAGAACGAGAGCGCACCAAGGGCGTTATACAGGAGCTACGGAATATCGTCACCCGCGACGGGCGAATCGTCTTCATCGGCACACCGTGGCATATCGAGGACGCGTTCACGCTGGTTGCGCCGCCGGAGAAGCACGACTGCTACACGACCGGGTTGATTGTGCCGGAGAAGCTGGAAGAGCTGCGGAAATCAATGTCGCCGTCGCTGTTTGCCGCGAACTACGAGCTGCGCCACATTGCCGCCGAAAATGCGCTGTTCGATACGCCGCCGACGTTCACGCCGGAAGCGGAAAAGCTGCGGGACGGCATCGCGCACGTTGATGCTGCATACGGAGGCGAGGACTACACCGCGCTGACGTGCGCCAAGAGGGACGGCGACACGCTGTACTTGTACGGACGTTTGTGGCGCAAGCACGTTGACACACTGATGGAAGCGCTGCAATCGGAGACGGAGCGCCTAATGTGCGCCCCGATTTACTGCGAAACAAACGGCGACAAGGGATATTTGGCGCGGGAATTGCGCCGCCGCAATATGGCAGTACGCGCATACCCGGAGAAGATGAACAAGTACCTGAAAATCAGCACATACCTCAAAAAGTGGTGGGGGAATATCGTGTTTTTGGAAGGCACAGACAGGGACTATATCGCGCAAATTATGGACTACACCGAGGACGCGGAACATGACGACGCGCCGGACAGCGCCGCGTGCTGCTGCCGGATTCTCGACAGGAGCGGCGCGAGTTTATACGTTGGGGGGTGATACAGATGTTTACCAAAATCACATGGCAGGACTGGCAGAACGAGCCGGACAAGGGAAAGGCAACGCTGGCGGTTATTGGTGCGTACAAGCACAGCGAGGACTTTGATAAAGCTGGAATCGCGCAACGATACTACGAGGCGCAGAACGATACCGTTTCCGCGAAAGTCGTGCTGCGAGCAACCACATCAGAAGCGGAGCAAAAAACAGCCGACGGGAAAATAGTCAAGAAGAAGGGGACGGCAACGGAAGCAGTCCCCGGACAGCGCATTTACAGCGACTTTTTCCGCCGCTTCACCATGCAGCAGGCTAATTATCTGCTTGGCAACGGCGTGGAGCTGGAAAACGACGCGATGAAGGGCAAGCTGGGCATCGGGTTCGACACGACACTTGCGAAAATTGGACTGTATGCGCTGGTGCATGGCGTTTGCTGGGGGTACTGGAATCTCGACCACGTTGAGATACTGCGTGCGTACACGGATAAAAACAGCGGGTTCGTGGCGCTGCTGGACGAGCTGACGGGCGAACCGATGGTTGGCGTGCAGTTCTGGCAGATTGGGGACGACAAGCCGCTGATGGCGCGTGTTTTTGAGCCGGACGGCGTGACGGTCTACAAAACGCGCGAAAATTCCGCTGATTTGGAGGTAGCGCAGGAGAAACGCGCCTACAAGCGCACATACGCGAGGGACATCACGGGCGAGCGCCTTATCTCCGAGGAGAATTACAGCGCACTGCCGATTGTGCCGCTGTACGCGAACGACAAGAAGCAGACAGAACTGACGCTGGCGATTCGTTCCAAAATCGACTTGTACGACATCGTACTTTCCGACTTTGGAAACAATCTGGAAAAGGCGAATGATGTTTACTGGGTGCTGAACAACTTTGGTGGCAACTTCGACGAGGTTGCGCTGATGCTGGAACAGATTCACCGACTAAAAGCAATTGCGAACATTGCGGACGGCACGTCATCCAGCACAGTAACGCCGGAGACGTTTGAAGTGCCGTATGCCGCGCGCCAAACCGCGCTGGAACTGCTGGAACGGCAGCTATACCGCGATTATATGGCGCTGGACGTGTCGGAGTTGACTGGCGGCAGCCTGACGAACGTCGCCATCCGCGCGAGCATGGCGAACTTGGACTTGAAGGCGAACGCCTACGAATGGCAGTGCTTTGAGTTCGTGCAGAAACTGCTGCGGATTCTGGGCATCGAGACGGAGACAATCCGCTTCAAGCGACAGACAATCGCCAACGAGAGCGAAATCATCCAGAACATCTACACAGCGCAGGGCGATTTGGACAAGGAAACGCGTCTGAAGCTGAACCCGATGATTCTTTCGGAGGAAATCGACGACATTATCAAGCGCGGGGAAGAAGAATCTCTTTTGGGTATGCGGATGGCACAACAAGCGATGCAACAGCGGGAGGGAGACGAACAGAATGCTTCTGATTCTGATGGTAATTCTGGCAGTGTTGGCAGCTAACAACGTGATTATCGTTCCGGGCTGGCTCTTGTGGTTTGGCTTCATCGTCGGGACAATTGCGTACATTGACGAACACGATTCGTGGTGGGAGAAAAAGCCGTGACGGATGTGGAGCGCAACGATTTGCGCGAAGCCGCGCTGCAAATGCGTATAAAGGCGATGTACCAAGAGGCGCTTGACATCGCAACAACACGCTTGAAGGAGTTCTTGCAAAAAAAGCAACAAGTGGACGATGGCAAGATAAAGCCGCCCGCGTACTACGACACGCCCGAAAAGGTGGAGCAGTGGAAAGCTGGTTTTGTCCGGGAACTCATCCGCCAATATCGCGTGGAAGAAGTCATCATGGATGAAATCTGCAAGGCAGGGAAACGGGCAACCGACGACATCCGGAACACGATGGGCGACGTGTACGCCGATAGCTTAGGAGAGGCGCAAACCGTCATCGAGGCGCAGGCAGACCGCGCGGGTGTAAAGGTGTCGTTCGCGCAGCCCAACAAGCGCGAAATCAAGGCGATTTTCGCCGCGAACGAGACAGCATTCACGAAGCTGGCATACAAGAATTTAGGGCAGAATACCGAAATTCGCCACAAGCTGCAAAACGCGCTGGCGCTCTCGTCCACGCTGGGCGAGGACAAGACAAAACTCACACACCGCATCCAAGATATCACAGGGCAAAGCGAGTGGCAAGCGCGGAGAGTGGCGCAGACGGAACGGACACGTTCGCAAAACCAAGCTTCCTATGCCGCGTCACAGGAAGCCGCAGACCAAGGCGTGCCGATATACAATCGGTGGCGGTGTCGTTTCCGCAATAGCCGCGAACCGCACATGGCGCGGCATGGGCAAGTTGCAAAGCAAGGCGAATGCTTTCCGAACAGTAACATGCGTTTTCCGGGCGACCCGAACGGCAGTGCTGCGGAAACCATCAATTGTCATTGCGGCATCCGCCCGATTGTGTTGCTTTCGACCGAGTACATGGGCGAAGACGGCAAAATCCACAAAAAGGAGTAGCGTATGCCGGGAATGAAAGACAATACTGCTCAAATTCAGCAGCAACTTGATAGGGCTATGAAAATCGCATTGCTGGCAATTCGAACTGACGCTGTTGGCATGGTGCGCGACACGATGGACTACGCATATCCCAAACCTATATACTACAATGGAGACTTGTGGCTCGATATTAGCGCGGAAATCAACAGCGAGGGGAACGGAATTGTCGTTGGAACAAATATGGAATATGCGCCATATGTGCATGATGGACACGCCGGACACGCCGTATTTTTCCCGAACATTGGAGACAAAGGCGAGTTTCGCGTTATGCCGGGAGGCTACACGCCGGGACGACCATTTTTAACCGACACATTTAAAAACAGCGAAAATGCACAACGTCTCGTTGACATCGTAGCCGACCAAATCAAACAGAATATGGACTAATCACAGCAATATCAGCGCATGGCAAAGAACCGCCGTGCGCTGTTTGCATATATGCGGAAAAGCAAAGCACCGCATTTCCGCAAACAATCAAAGGCGCAAAGCACCGCGCCCCGAAGCAAAGGAGATTGAATCATGAATATCCTCACCCGAAAAAACCTGAAAGCCCTGAATGTGCCTGATGAAGCGATTGACGCAATTGTGGAAGCCCACAGTGACGCAATCAACGACATCAAGGCAGAGCGCGACAAGTACGCGGAACAGGCGAAGCAGATTGCAGCGCTGACAACGGAGCGCGACACGCTCAAGCAGCAGCTTGCCGACGCGAAGAAGAGCGGCGGCGACGCGCAGAAGATTCAGGAGGCGTTCGACGCCTACAAGCAGCAGGTGGAGACGGAAAAGAAAACCGCGACGTTGACAACCGCCGCAAGAAAGCTGCTGACCAGCAAGGGGATGCAGGAGAAACTTGCCGACCTTGTGATGGCAAAGCGCGGACTGGACGGCATCGAACTCGACGACAAGGGCGCAATCAAGGACGGCGACAAGCTGATTGACGCGCTAAAGGGCGAGTATGGCGACCTTTTCTCCACGCAGCAGCAGCAGGGTACACCTCCCACAACCCCGCCGAGCGGCGGCAATGCCACGCACGGCAGCGGACGCGCCGCAGCACTGGCGGCGAAGTACGCGCAAGATATGTATGGCGCAGTTGCGCCGGAAGGAGCAAACAAATGAGTTTTACCAGCAAGGCAACCGGGACTGTTTACCAGCCCGGTTATTTCCTCGAAAACGCGGAAGACGCAATCCGCGAAACCAAGCAGATTAAGCAGGCGGGCGCTAACACCGCAGAAAACGGCGCGAAGTACGTCAAAATGGGGACTGTCTACCCCGCGAACGACGGCACTGCCGTCGGCATCGTGTACGAGGACGTGGACGTTACAAGCGGCGATATGCCCGGCAGCGTCGTAACGCGCGGAACGGTTTACGAGAGCCGTCTCCCCACTGAAATCAACAGCACCGCCAAGAGCGCGCTGACGGCAAAGGGCTTCTACTTCATCGCCACCGAAGCCGCGACGGTTCGCCCGTACTGACGAAAGGAGAATACTATGCAAATCCCGTCTTTTGAGAACAATATTTTCGGTCTTATCCCCAAGGAGGAGTGGCTTGACGTTGGCTTTAACGTCAGCCGCCCGAACGACCCGGTTGATGCGCTGTTTCCCGACGAATACAGTGAAAATCTCGTGGCTAAGTGGCAGGAGATTGCCAACCAGTACCAGCTTCCCGTGATGGCTGACTTCCACAGCTTCGACAGCCGGACGAACATCGCCACCCGCATTCCTGTCGATACCCACAGCATCGAAAAGGGACTGATTAAGGTAAAAATTAACCAGTCCGAGCGAATGCGCGCGCTGCTGCGTTCCGGCGTGCAGAATGATGCTATGTATGATTACGTTATCCGCGACGGTATCATGCTTGCCGACCAAGTTGTGACGCGCACCAAGGTTGCGAAGAACGAGGTTCTGGCGACTGGCAAGATGACCATCAAGGAGAACGACCTCGACCTGACTATCGACTACGGCGTGAAGCCGGAACAGACGGGATTCACGTTCGATTTCAGCGAGGACGCGGACATCCCGGCGCAGATTCAGTTTGTGTCTGACACCGCGCAGGAAGCGGGAACAACGGTTGACACCATCGTTACAAGTCGCAAAGTGCGGAATCAGATGCGGGCAAACCGTGCAATCCAGAAGCGCATCAACGGCACGTTGAGCGAGGGCGCATATGTGAGCAACGCCGCGCTGGATACGTTCCTTTCCACGGAGTACGGCATCAACCGCGTTATTACTAACGATTTGCAGTACGCCATTGATGGCGGCATCGGCGCGGACGGGCGACCGATTCGCACCACGAAGCGCTATTTCCCGCAGAACAAGATGACGTTCCTCGGCACTGGCAGCGCCATGACGCGCATCGGCGCGGGCCTGTGGGGACAGACCCCGGAAGAAACGGTCAACACCGCGAACACTGGGCTTAACGTCAATCAGTCCGGTCAGCACCGCTATGTGATGGTGTCGCAGTGGGTGGAGAACGACCCCGTTGTGCTGTGGACGCGGGCATCCGGCTTGTTTATGCCGGTTATCTTTAATCCGCAGAGTATCTGGATTGCTACCATCACAGACGCGGCGACGGGACAGTTGACGGTTTCTTCCGCCGCTGGCACGGGCAAGGGCAACACGAAGTTGACTGTCAGCCCCGCAAAGGAATCCAGTTCCAATTTGTACAAGGTGAAGTCCGGCACGACCGCGCCGTCTGCAACCTATGGGCAGAATGTGCGGACTTGGAGTAACTGGGACGGCACGTCTGACCTTGCCATTGCGACCGGGCAGAAGGTGACGGTTGCGGAATGCACCAGCGACTACCGCGTAATTCGTTCCGGCAGCGCGACGGTGACGGCAGCGACCTAATGGAGGTGGAAGCATGGCTGTGACGCTGGAAATGGCAATGCGCGAGTGTAACAACTTTTTCGAGCGCTGCAAGTACGCAGGAGAGATTCGCATCGCGGACGGTAAAATCGTCCCTGATGTAGGTTCGCCGTATGTGTACATCAGCGGCAGCGCGCGGAACGACGGCGTTCACAGCCTTGTTTCTGGCGCAATGGAGGACGCGGACGGGGAGGAAACTTTCGACGGCACGTTGTGGTTTCTGTACCCGCCGCGCCCATTTGTCGAGATTGCAAGGGAGTGCGCGGAGTACGAAACGAAAAACCCAACGGGGGCATACACCTCGGAATCGTTCGGGCATTACAGCTATTCGCGGGCGACTGGCAGCAACGGCGTTGTGACGTGGCAAGCGGCATTCGCGGACAAGCTTCGACCGTATCGCCATATGTACACGGAGGTGGGCTGATGGCGTGGAGTGATTTTCTGGATGACGCTTGCATCGTCGATAAGCGCACGGAATCCGACGGCATAGGCGGCATCGTTGTCACATGGACAGACGGCGCGCCGTTCCGCGCCGGATTCATCCGCAACAGCAGCACGGAAGCCATGATTGCATATCAGAGCGGCATCCGCGAACTCTTCACCATCGTCTTTTCCGATATGCTGGAACTGCTTCCGAACGACCGCGTGAAGCGGATTTCAGACGGCAAGGTCTTCCGCATTACGTCGGACGCGCGGGACATGACAACGCCGGAGCAGAGCGATATGCACTTCCGGGAGGCGGACGCGGAGGTGGTAACTGCATGATTGACTTGCAGCGGAAACTATACAAGTTTTGGAGCAGCTTCACCTACGAGGGCAAGCCCATCCCTGCATACATCGAGGACGCGGTGCCGGAGGAAGCGTCTTTTCCCTACTTCGCGTTTCAGGTGCAAGAAGGGGACGCATTCGGAAAATCTACAATGATTTGCACGCTGTGCTGTCAAGCGGAAAACGGCAGCAACGTAAACTTGCAGCGCGCCGCAATCCTTGACGAAGTTCGCCGCGCTATTCCGCCGGAGGGAACGGCAATCTATTGCGACGATGGCTTTATCACGCTGTACCGCAACAATAGCAACTTTTTCCGCCTCGAAGTGGACACGACGCTCAAGAGCGTCTGCTATGGACGGATTTACTACGAAATAGTGACTTATTACACCTAACAGGAGGTAACAAAATGACGACTGGTCTTCGGGCAAGTACATTTGAAAACTTGCAGCTCAACGCCGGGATGTTTCTTGCTAATTTCGACTATTCCACCGCCACGGACGCGGCGACGCTGGGCGCGCTGCTGAAAACGGAGCGCGAAAAGACAAGCGGCTCTGCGCTGATTGGCGCAACGCGCGGCGGCGGCACGTTCGTCTGCACGCCCAACACGCGCAGCATCGAAGCGGACGGCAAGCGAGAGGAATGGAAAGGCAGCAGCGTCAACGATGGTTGGACTATCAAGCTGACGACTATCCTGCTGGAAATCAACGCAACCAACCTTAAGCGTTCTTTTGGCACTGCCGATGTAACGGACACGGAGAAGAAGCACACAATCAAGATTCGCACCGACATCAAGGACGCGGACTATATTGAGAGTCTCGTCTGGGTTGGCGACACCTCGAAGGGCTATGTGCTGATTGCCATCAAAAACGCGCTGAACACGGCGGGCGCAACGCTGACGTGGACGGACAAGGGAGAGGGGACTATCCCGGTGGAGTTTACCGCGCATCAGGATGGGCTGGAAACCGACGGGTATGCGCCTTGTGAGGTCATCTTCTTCGACCCCGCCGCCTAACAACACGCGGCAGGGTTCGCGCCCTGCCGCATTTTAATGAATCTGAGGAGGAAAACGCATGAATACCGCAACCGCATTTGAGCAGATGGCGAACGCCATTCCCTACATCGACAAGCTGGTAAACAGCAAGGAAATGAAAGCCTTTGTGGAAGAAAAGAGCAAGGGCGACGTTGTCGGACGCGACATCCTGATGAAGATGCTGCCGATTCTGTACGCAAAGCATCCCAAAGAAACGATGGGGATTCTCGGCGCGATGCACGGCAAGACGGCGGATGAAGTCGCAGAAATGGACTTCACGGAAACCGCCGCCATGATGGACAAGGACACGCTCGATTCGCTGTTTGCTTTTTTTACCTTTGCACTTCGTCTGGGGTGCATCATGTAATCCCTGTGCTGTACAAGTACCGCCCGCAAAACGTTCACGCGCTGGGGGTGCTTCTGGCGCACGAAACGCAGGAGGAAGCAAAACGCTGCTACATGGCTAATATGGCGTGGATGACGGTGCTCGCTATTTCGTCGTTCGGCGGCGCGAATCTTGAAATCCCGTCATACAGCGACGTTTTCGGCGCAGAGAAGCACGAAACAAAGCAAAAAACAGCAGAGGAAATCTGCGACGATATTATAAACGGACTAATGGCGAGGGGAGGTGCAGAAGATGGCGGAAGCATTTGAGTTGTACGCAAGTTTTAAGATTGATACAAGCGGATACACGCAGGAACTGAATAAAATCCGGCAGGAAATGGAGCAGTTTCAGCAAGAACTGAATAGCTTTGCAGTGCATCCGACGTTTGACGGCGGGCGTTTTCGGACGGAATTGCAGCAAGCGCAGCAGCAGTCCACGCAAGCGACGGAAGAAATCCAGCGTTTGCAGCAGCAAATCCAGTCTTTGCAGCAAGCCGCAGACGGCGGCGGTTCTGGCGATTCGGGCGGCGGTGTCCTTAGCGGATTTTTGAGCCAACTCGATGTTATTGGCGATATTGCAAGCGGGCAGTTCCTTGCCAACATGGCAGTGAATGGCATCAATAGCATTATCGACGGCGTCACGGGTTCAATCGACGAATCAATCGGGCTTGCGTCCGACCTTAAGGAGACGCAGAACGTTGTTGACGTGACGTTTGAGGATTCCGCATCCACCATCAACAAGTGGGCGCAGGAGGCGCTGAACGCCTACGGCATCGCGGAAACCAAGGCGAAACAGTATTCGTCCACGCTGGGCGCTATGCTGAAATCCATGGGCGTCGCGGATGACCAAGTTCTCCAAATGTCTACGGATATGGCGGGTCTGGCGGCGGATATGGCGTCGTTCTACAACCTCGACCACGACACGGCATTTGAGAAAATCCGCTCCGGAATTTCCGGGGAAACTGAACCGTTGAAGGCGCTTGGCATCAATATGTCCGTTGCGAACCTAAACGCCTTTGCCCTCGAAAAGGGCATGAATAAGGCGTTTGATAAAATGTCGCAGGCGGAACAGGCAACGCTGCGCTATCAGTATCTTCTGGAAGCCACGAAGGACGCTCAGGGCGACTTCGCGCGAACCGGGGACAGCTTCTCAAATGAGATGCGCAAGCTGCAAACGAATCTCGACCGCATTAAGACAGAGTTTGGCAAGGGGCTGCTGGGCGTTGTAACGCCCGCGATTTCGCTGCTCAACAACGTGCTGTCGGATAAGTCATACCAGTATACCACAGCCGAAAAAATCATGCAAGAACGGGACGAATCAATATACGACGCAAAGGCGACCTATGCGCAGTCGCTCACAATCGTTAATTCCATGCGCAACATGGAGCAGGAGAGCGGCAAAGCTGTAAAGGCAACGAAAGCGTGGCAGGAAGCCCTCGAAAACCTTAAAAACGTTATGCCGGGACTTTCGCAATACGTTGATTTAACCTCTGACGCCATTATGGGCAACACAGAGAGAATTAAACAGTATGTGGATACCGTGAATGGCGTGTCGCTGTATGGTGCACATGATACCGCCGTTACCGATGCACAAGCAGCAGTTAACGAAACGGAAAAACAGCTTGAATCCCTATATGCACGCAGAGATTATCTAAACTCGCTAATTGTGGGGTCTAATGCTGAAGAAGTAAAAGCAGCATATCATGATGTGGTAGAAAATGCCTATCAGTCCTTTGTCCGCACAATGGCTGAAACAAATGCCAACTATACGTTTGCCAATACATTTGACGAATTTTTTGCATCGCAATATGATGAAGTCGACAGGGCGATTCGCGGGGTTGGAGATTCTTCCATAAATCTCTTCGATTTCGGAGACATGCAAGCTGCGGCGTGGAGCAAGCTCACAGAAGCAATGAGCTTGCAAACATTCGATAGCAGCGCCGCCGCCGGAGAGTTGGAAGACGTCAATAGGCAAATCGAAGAAACTAACGATAAACTGAGCGAGAATCAGACCGCGCTTGCAAGGGCAACAGCGGAATGGGAAGCGTACAAACGTGCACACCCGGAAGCCGAAAAACAGGTAAAATTCAACGAAGCCATCGAGGACGAGAAGAAAGCCCTCGAAGACCTTGAGACCGCGCTGAAAGACGTGGACACCTACCGCGCGGACACGCTGAAAAAGGCGCAGGAAGCCTACAAGGGCGTTGCGTCGGGCATGGGCTACATGGTAACGCACACGCGGGCGGAAATGGATAAGCTGCTCGCAACCGATTACAGCAAGGAAAATGTGCTTAGTTGGTACGGCACGAATGCGGATGCGCTACACGCCTATAATGATGCTTTGCAGCAAGCCGAAGCTGCTGGCGTTGACGTTGGCATTTTGTCAGGGCTTACTACATACTCTCGTGATAACGATGCGTACCTTTCGCGTCTGCTGAATCTAACGCCGGAAGAAATCAAGCAGCTAAATGCAGACTACCAGCGCGCCCGCGACGAAGAAAACGCGATGGCGGAAACCAAAACGCGGTATACGCTGGCGGACGATGAGACGTATCAGGCGATGCTGGAAACCGTGCAAAAGTCGCTCGAAGCGTTTGAGCAAAAGGACGCAATCGCGGCATACATGGCGGAAAATAACAGCGCGGTTTTGGCTGGCATCAACACAATGCGCGAGACGCTGGAAGCAGAAATTCCGGGCATCAATGCGCTTCTCGAACAGTTGGGGTTCAAGCAAATTGATTACGAACTGGAAGATAAGCCGTGGATATCCGATTTCTTCGTTCGCGGAGATGCTGACCAGCGAGAAGAAGATATTGCGCACGAGAAAACCGCCCCGACGCTCAAAGAGCAAGCGCAAGCACGCCGCGCCCGCGAACAGGCACGAGCGCGAAGCGGCTATGCGGACATGATTGAAGATGGGCTAATGCCCGACGACATCAAAGCCCGCGCACAACGGTGGAATCGGCTCGTCGAAATGAAAACGCAGGAAATGAACGACATCGTTGATATTTTGGAACAGCGCATGGAGGGAAACCAGCGTCAGCGTGAAGCCGAAGAAGCGGAGCAGTGGAACAATCGAGCAACAAAAGATATGCCGCCACTATATATGATGGACACGATTATTGCCAACGCAGCGCACCCTAAATTTGTGCCGAATACATACATCGGCGCACCTTCGAGCGAACAGCAAGAAAAAACAACGGGCGGCAATGTTTTCTCCGCCATCGAAAGCGCCATTGACGCAGCAAAAGAAATCGAAAGTAGAACGATACAGGAAGATTTTGTAACGCAGTCTATTTTCAATGCGCTTGGAGAAATGATGGAGAACTACAAGGAAAGCCTAAGAAACAATAGCGCACCCAACATTTTTAGCAATAGCGACGGCGTTCTCTTCGTTCAAGTTACAAACCCGGACGAAATTGCGAACGCGGTTTCCGGGCTTCCGCCAACAACCATCAATAACACATTCAGCGTGGACGGCAAAACCGTCGCAACGGAGGTTGCTCCCATTGTTAACAAGATAATCGGCAGGGGCATCCGTGGAAATCTGATGGAGGTGGCGCGATAAATGGTAACACGATACCGCGCGTGGATGGGTGAGGAAGCGCTGGAAGACCTCGACCCGTCCATTATCATCATCGACATTTCGGAGGACGCGCCGAAGGAAGCCGTGACAACCGAAGCACGCCCCGGCGGGGGAATGTACCTCACCGGGCAGCTTCGGCAGTCCATCACGGTAACAATCGCCGTGGAAATCCACGAAGCAAACACCATCCACAGGCAGCTTGTCCTCGGTAAAATCATGCGCTGGGGCAGCGGTGGACAGTACCTGCGCACGTCATACCGCCCGGAACAGCGATTATACATCGACAGCATCGAGGCGGCGAGTGTTTCCGCGCTCAAGTGGACGGATACGCTGGGAATCAAGCTGACGGCATACCAGCGTCCGTGGTGGGAGGAAGCAACTGTTTCCAAAATGGAAACAGTTGAAGCAAGCAAAAGTGGCATCCTGACGGTTTATAACCGCGGGGAAATGCCCTGCCCACTGGAAGCCGTTTTTGTGGCAATCGACACGCTTACAAGCATTGCAATCAGTTGCGGAAGCGAAAAAATCGTGCTGACGAATATCAGCGTGAAAACGGGCGAGGAAATCCGCATAGCACACGACGACAACGGCATCCAGCAAATCACGGCAGCGGGGACATCCGCGATGGGCAACCGAAATGGACAATCTGCCGACGAAATCACGCTAAAGCCCGGAATCAACAAGGTGTCGTTCAGCGGCGACGGGCTTTTGTCGCTGATGGTCACGGCGAGGGGGCGAAAATATTAACTACAAAGCATATGGCACACCGCAGGAAGTTTCCATGAAATCATGGTGGAAGTGCGCCTTGATTATAAACCACGAGACGGGCGAAGCGACTGGATGGGATATTGACCCCAAACACAAGCCGACAATCGCAAGAGCAAAAGTTACATTTCCGGTTGTTCTTCCTGCTGACGCAGTGATTACATCCGCGCGAGTTCACGCCGACTTTCGCAGGGATGTTTTTGGCAACCAGCAGAAGCAGGACGTAAACGACGTTCATGTGGACGAGGCAGGATTCGCAACCGTGACGCTTCCTGACGGCGCAAGCACAACGTCTTTCGTTGCGACACTTTCCTTTCAAGCGTGGGGGACGGTGCATCAGGATAACACAACAGAATTTTATATTGAGCCCACTGTCCGCGACATCTACCTCACAATCGACTATGTTTCCGGCATCATCCCCGACCCGGACGCAAGCAAGGCATACACCAACAACGTGCGTTTGCCGCGTCTGCTGGACAAAAATCTGCGGGAAATCAAGCGCTTGCGCCCTTCTTCGCTGTCTCTATCGCTAACAATCGACGATATTTCCACCGCAAGCATGACGCTCGTGGATGGCACATGGATGGACGCAACGCAGTTTGTGGAGCTGTACCACATCGGCGGCAGCGTCGGCATCTTCCGCTTGCGCTCGGACACACAGACATACAGAAATTACGCAACGCAGGAAATCAACCTCGACCACGCTATTTCCACGCTGATGGACGGGCTTCTTCCGGAGCAGCTAAAAATCGGCAGTGCATCCGTTGATGCGGTTGATGTTCTGGCGCAACTTCTCACCTACCAGCCGGAGACGCGCTGGCAGATGGGAACGTGCGAGTTATCGCAACACCTCACATACGATTTCGACGCAGGAACGAACATCTGGACAGCAATCAACAACGTCAAGAACTTGTCGCCCGCAGAAATGATGTGGCAGTACGACTTTGCCACCCATCCGTGGACGCTCAACCTCGTTAATATGCCAAATACCGTCTCCTGCGAAGCACGTTTTAACGGCGCGCTGACCAGCGCAACGGTCAGCACCGACCGCGATGACCTTGTGACCCGTATGTACGCATACGGCAAAAACGGCATCACCGTCGGCACGGTAAACGATGGCAAGGACTACATCGACGCGGACACCATCGAAGAGTGGGGCATCGTGTGCGGCAAGTACTCCGATAACAGCATCACGAACAAGGAGACGCTGCTGGAGAACGCGAAGAAGGAACTGGCGAAAAAGAAAACCCCGCCAATTTCCATCGACGTTTCCCTTGTGGAGCTTTCCGCCATAACAGGATTGCCGTATGACCATTTCCGGCTGGGGAGCATCTGCCGGGTTGCAATGCCTAAATTCGGGCGCTGCTACGATGAGCGCATTCTCACGCTCAACGCGGATAACGTGCTGCTTGAGCCGCAAAAGGTACAAGTCACCATGTCAACGGAGGGCAAGAGCGTCAGCGGCATCATCGAGGCGCTGGGCGGCAAGAGTGGACTTATTTCCGCCGGAACGGAATAAGGAGGACGCATGAATGAGTTAAATTATACTTGCAACCTGTCTGCCGGGTTGCGGATGACACCGCTCAAAGCGGCGCTCGTGCAAGGCGAAGCGCACGCCCACACACTGAAAATCGCGTTTGAGAAGGACGGCGCGCCGTACAGCATGGATTCGGGCGCAACGATTGTCGGCAGCTTTATCAGGCTGGACAGCGTCGCAAGCACGGACGAAAACCCGACGATTCTTTTGCAAGGCGCGGTTAGCGACGGCGTGGCATCCGTGACGCTTTCCGCTGCTTGCTATGCTGTTGTTGGGCGCTTCCGCCTGATGGTCACGGCGACGGTCGGCGAGGACACGACGGCTATCTTGTGGCTTGAGGGACGCGTCGCGGCGGGAGCAACCGGGACGGTGTACGACCCGGATAACGTCATCCCCGACATTACAACGGTGCTTGCAAAGGTTGAAGACTGCAAAAACGCAGCGGCAAACGCGAATGCAGCGGCAGAAAGCGCAACATCCGCAGCGCAGCAGTTCCTGGGGAAGTACATCACGGATGAGGAAAAATTGTTACTTCTGGAACTGCTGCAAATGGGTGCATATCGCTCCAACACCGCCGCGCAAAATTATAACAAGCTATACGCAGCGTGGAAGGACGATGTATCAGCGCTTGAGGCACAGCGCCCGCAAATCATCAGCGTTGAGGCGGACAAAACGACAATCGCCGTCGGAGAAAGCGTGACGTTCACGGTGACGCAGAAGAACGCGGCATCAATCCGGTTCCTTGTGGACGGCACAGTAAACGAGCGCATTTACGACGTGCAGCAGGAAACGATAACGTTCACAAAGCAGTTTCAATTTACCGGGAGCGGAACGCGGGTTGTTGCATTCCAGGCGGTTGACGCGAGCAGCAACGTCGGGCTGGAATCGGATAGTATCATCATCACAATTAAGGAGGCGGCACAAAATGGCGTGGAATCTAATCCGCAGGAATAACGGCGAGACTATCCACACGGACTATGTTGAGTGGATGTTGGATAACGCCGCCGACATCTCCAATGGCACAGAGCCGGGGAAGTCCGGAAGCATCGGCAGTCTGGCGTACACCGCCGGATTCGGGGCGATGTGGCAGAAGAACGCGCAGGGTGCGTGGGTGAAGCTGGGAGGTGGCACGAATGGTTGACGCAAGCACGATTGGTGTGATTCAGGCGCTTTATGGCGTTGGTCCGAATGGCGGGATTCCAACGGCGCTGGTGACAGACAAGACGCTGACGCTTGAGAACCGCGCGGCGGACGCGAAAGTTGCTGGCGATGCTATCCGCGCGGTTGCGAATACCGCCAACACGCTTTCCGCGCGCGCGAATGTGTTGTCTGGCAGTGTGTCCGGCGCGTCGATTACTGCGACGGATTCTTTCGCCGCGCCTTTTGTCGGCTTGCGCGTCTGCGGCAAAAGCACGCAGGATGGCGTGCCGACCCCGACCGCGCCCGTGCCGATTGTCAGCGCGGGTGACGGCGGAACGGTGACGGTCACGGTGTCGGACGGCGCGAACGAATCGAAGACGCTGACGCTGCAAACGCCGAACGCGCTGCCGGGTATCCCGGTTGCATCCGGCGGCAATTACACGGATGAAAACGGGCAGCAATGGGTTTGCGATGAGGTGGACTTGGCGCGCGGGGTGCGCGTGCAGCGCATCACCAAAATCAAGCTGACATCCTCGATGAACTGGGCGAAGAGTGGAAACAAAGTCGACCGCTATTTCGCGACGTTTAACGGTACTTCTGCGACAAATGTTCTCTGCACACATTTCTCCACAAGCGTAGGTTCGGAAGTCGTCGGCGGCGCCATGACCAACCTGAATTACCTTATCGGCTTTGCATACGCCGAAAAAGGGACAACGACGCTTGATGACTTCAAGGCATTCCTCGATGCAAACGAGGTATATGTTTGGACATCGCTTGCAGAACCCGTCGAAACCGCTCTTTCCGCCGCTGAAATCAGCGCGTACAAGGCGCTGACCACCTACGCCCCGACGACCGTCATCAGCGTGAGCGGCGGCGCTGGCGCGACGGCAACGTATCAGCGCGACGTGACCATTGTAATCAAAAATCTTGAGGATGCGGTTGCGTCCATGACGCAAAATTAAGGAGGTATCTTTATGGCTATTAGTAGTAAGGCACGGCACGATTTGACTCTCCGCGCGATTAAGCGCGAGATTTCCGCTGGACGCGATGTGGCGTTTTGGCTCGATAAGGCGTACACGCACCTCGACAACGGGCTGCTGACGGAGGACGACATCGCGGAAATTGAGAAGCTGGCGCAGGCGTACTATGATTCGCTGGACGCGTCGGAAAATAAGGAAGACGCGGCAACAATCTAAGTTGCAATTGGTAGCAAGTTAGTTGCAAGTTAGTACCAAGTTTGTACCAAGTTTGAGGAGGTGTCATCATGCCCAAAATCGCAGTATGCGCCATTCTGGGCGACTTCCAGCGGATGCTTTCCGAGCACTGGAAGTATACGGCTGGTGCAGCGGAGGCGGGGAACGTTGACTGCTCCGGCGCGTTTGTGTGGTCATACCGTCAGCACGGGCAGAGCATCTACCACGGCAGCAACCGAATTGCGCGGACGGAAATTGTTGAGCTTGTCCCGATTTCTGCCGCAAAGCCCGGAATGGCTGTTTTTAAGTGCCGGAATCCGGGTGATTCGCGGTATGCCTTGCCGTCTGGCTACAAGCAGGGCGGAAAATACTACAACAGCGATTTGAGGGATTTTTACCACATCGGGCTGATGGGTGAGGACGGCAAGGTTCTCAATGCGCAGAGCAGCGCAACAGGCTTCGTCGCTTCACCCGTCAAATCGTGGACGTGTGCAGGATACCTCAAAAAGGTCGAATACAAGGAGGATACACCAATGGTGGATGATAGCAACGATGTTATTTGCGTCGGACGTGTGACAGCGCAGAGCGGCAGCACGGTCAATCTTCGCGCAGAGCCGAGCAAATCCGCAAAGGTACTGGAAAAAGTTAAAATCGGCACTTCTGTCAACGTCATCGGGAATAGTGGCGGATGGCTTCACGTCGAGACGGAGACGAATCAGGGCTACATGATGGAGGAGTTTGTCGATGTGGGTATTTCCAAAACGGAAACACCCACGGTCTCTGAGCTTGCAGAACGCATCGAAAAGCTGGAGGAACGCGTCACAGCACTGGAAGGCGGGGTAGGTTGAGATGGAGAAGATCACCGCCGATAAACTGATTCTGGCGCTGGGCGTGATTCTCGTTCTGCTGGGAGCATACAATACATTTTATACCGCGCGAAAAAATGCGCGGGATGAACGCAAGAGACAGGAGCAGCCAACAAACGCGCTGGCATCCAGCGTATCTGACATCAATCGCAAGCTGGATACAGACAAGCGACGCCTCGATGGGCACGAAGAGCGCATCGGCGGCTTGCGTGACGGACTGATGGTAACGTGCGCCGGAGTACAGGCACTTTTGGAGCATGAGTTACACAACGGCAACGCCGACGAAATGACGGCGGCAAGCAGGGAAATTGATAATTGGTTGAGGGGCAATGCCCTAAAGGGAGGAAATGCAAAATGAGTGAGAATTTGAAGCGTAAACTGACAAGCCGCAAGTTCTGGGCGGCGGTTGTGTCCTTTGTGACCATGCTGATTATGGCGTTCGGCGTGGCGGATGAAACCGCAACACAGGTCGGCAGCATCATCATGGCGGGTGCTACGGTCATCGCCTACATCATCGGCGAGGGCATGACGGACGCGGCGGCAGTCGCGGAGGGCAAGGATAAACCGAAGGAGTAACGCATGAGCCGCGAAGTCGTATGGACAAAAGCGGTTGTAGATGCTTTTGTGGATGAAGCCTGCTTGTCCGATGAAGAAGAGCTGATTATCAGGTCGCGGGCGAAAGGCTGGACACGCACAAAGCAATCAATGCAGTACAATATGAGCATTCGCAAGATTGACTATATTATACACACGCTTAAAAACAAGTACGACGAGGCGCAGAAATACTCCGAGATTTTACCCAAAAGGAATATAAAGAAAGCCGGGACGTAATGTCCCGGTCTTTTTTTTGTTGTACACTATTCTTGCGCCTGACGCTTGCACTCAACGTCAAGTTCCGGATACACCCCCGCGATTTTCGCAAGGGTTTCGGTTTTTAGGCGATGGTACAGCTCTTCCTTGCCGACAAGCCCGAAAAGGTTAATTAATTTGTCATCATATTCGCAGAGGTTATGGCGGATGAAATTAACCATCCAGCGTTCCAGCGTCTCGGTGTTCGGGGACAATATATCCACATTGCCATGCTCCAAATACCATTCTTGCTTTGCGTTCAGCGTCGCCTCTTCCAGAATGGGCATATCCCAGCGCGTAACGTGGATGGAAGCAATGAGGTCATCGGCAATGGCTTCGGCATTCTTGCGTTTCGTTTCGACGGCTTTTGCGGATGCCGCTTTCCGCGCGGCTGCTTTTGCCGCCATCGCATGGAACTCCTGCGTTTCCATGACGGAACGCACATTAAGATTTTTCGCAAGTTTTTTTGCATCTTTCCAGCGCTTTGTCTGCATCTCCCCACCGTCCGAATCGCCTATACTATAATCAGTAGGAGGTGGTGCGGTGTATATCCACTACAACCCTAATCCGCGCGGCTTGCGCGTCGGGGATTGCGCTGTCCGTGCAGCATCAAAAGCGGCAGGGGAGACGTGGGGCAGCACCTATGCGGCTCTCTGTGCGCTGGGTTATGACTGCGGAGATATGCCTAACGCCAATCACGTTTGGGGACGGTACTTGCATGAGCGCGGATTCACGCGCCACGCCCTGCCGGATACTTGTCCAATCTGCTACACCGTCGCGGACTTCTGCCGTGACCATCCGCGCGGGGTCTACGTCCTCGGTATCGGCGACCACGTTGTGTGTGCCGTAGACGGTGACTGGTACGACGCATGGGATAGCGGCGCGGAAATACCAGCGTACTACTGGAAGGGGGAGGATTGATGTATGGCGTATGGTTATCCACAATATTATCCACAGATTCCGTATTATAACGCGCAGCAGACGGCAATGCCCGACCAGCTTGCGCAGCTTCGAGCAGCACAGCAGCCGATGATGCAGCAGCAAGCGCCGCAAGCGCAGCCGTCGAGCAACGGACTGATTTGGGTGCAGGGTGAAGCCGGAGCAAAGAGCTACCTTGTCGCCAACGGTTCAAGTGTTCTCTTGATGGATAGCGAGAAGCAGACGTTTTACATCAAGTCAGCGGACGCGGCGGGAATGCCGTCTATGCGCACGTTTGACTACACGGAGCGCAACGCATCCGTAAAGCCATCCAGCAGCGCGCAGGACGCGCCGGAGTATGTGACGCGGGACGAACTCAACACGCTTACAAAGCGCCTTGAAGCGCTGGAAGGGCGCAAGAAGAAGGGGGTAACGCAGGATGAACCCACTGTTTAATGCACTTGGTGGCGGGCAGATGCCCGGAGCGCTGGGAAATTTCCAGCAGATGATGCAGCAGTTTCAGCAGTTCCGAGCGACGTTTCAAGGCGACCCAGAACAAGAGGTTCGCAAACTGATTGCATCCGGGAAAATCTCGCAAAACCAGCTTAACCAGCTTCAACAGGCGGCACAAATGTTTCAAGCGTTCCTCGGTTCTTAACTTTGGCTATCATTGTTGCGCAACAATTTAGCATATACTTTAAAATTCCGAAAGGAGAAAAACAATGAGCATGACTTCGGAACTCTCCGCTTCTGACGTGGCTCTGCTTTCCGGCAGAAACAGCAACCAGAACGGCGACGGCTTCTTCGGTGGCAATGGCGCATACTGGATTATCATCCTTTTCCTCTTCGTTTTCTGCGGCTGGGGCAATAACGGATGGGGCGGCTTTGGCAATCGCAACGGTGGACAGGGTTCTGTCATGGACGGTTACGTCCTCACCTCCGACTTCGCCAATATCGAGCGGAAAATCGACAACGTGAACAGCGGCTTGTGTGATGGATTCTATGCACAGGCGCAGCTCACCAATGGCGTACAGATGCAGATGGCTAACGGCTTCGCTCAGGCGGAACTCTCGCGCGCCAATCAGCAAACCGCGCTCATGCAGCAGCTTAACGCGATGCAGGCACAGGCGGCGGATTGCTGCTGCAAGACGCAGACGGCGATTCAGGGCGTGAACTACAACCTTGCCACTCAGGCTTGCGACACTCGCAACACCATCCAGAGCGGCGTTCGCGACATTTTGGACAACGCCAACGCTAACGCCCGCGCCGTGATTGACGCACTGACGGCACAGCGCATCGAGGCGAAGGACGAAAAGATTGCGGCGCAGAACCAGCAGATTTTCGGCTTGCAGCTTGCCGCGTCTCAGGCAGCACAGAACCAGTATCTGGTGAATACGATTCGTCCTTGCCCTGTTCCGGCGTACACGGTAGCCAATCCGTTCTGTTGCAATCAGGCGCAGTATTGCGCTGGTTAAGATCCAGACAGCTTCCTGCTGCCTGTGCAGGATGAGCCGATAACGGCAACTGAAAAAGCGGCGGGGCGTTGATTGATTCGCGCCCTGCCGCTGAGAGGAGAAAAAACATGGCTGAATATACTGCGGCGGCGGCTCAAACCGTCGCCAATGGCAACAACGTCCTTTTTACAGACACGCCCGTCTGCGCAACGCGGTGCATCGTCCATCGTGAGGGTTCTGGCATCGTGACGCTGCGAGGCATCACCAACGGACAGTGCCGCGCACGTTTCCGCGTCAATTTCGGCGGCAATATCGCCATTCCGACGGGCGGCACTGCCGGAGCTATCTCTGTTGCGCTTGCAATCGCGGGTGAGGTGCTTCCGGCTTCTACCGCCATCGTCACCCCTGCGGCGGCGGCGCAGTACCAGAACGTCAGCGTCGATACCTTTGTTGATGTTCCGGCGGGGTGCTGCACAACCATCAGCGTCAAGAATACCGCTGGCGTGGATATCGACGTGCAGAATGCCAACCTGATTGTCACACGCGTTGCGTGAGGAAAGGAGAAACGCGATGAAGTATCTGCGTGAACTCAAAGAAAAACTCTGTGAAGAGCTGCAAGAGATTGCGGAGAAGCAGGACATGTCTGCTGGCGACCTCGAAGCCGTCCACAAGCTGACGGACACCATCAAAAACATCGACAAGATTGAGATGCTGGAAGCGGACGGGTACAGCAATAACGGCGACTGGGAAGCGCGGGGCAGCTATGACGGTATGTACCGCGATGACCGATACAGCCGCCGTGGGCGCGATATGCGCGGGCGGTACAGCCGCCACGACGGCACGGACAAGCGCCTGATGGACGAGTTGGAAGAGCTGATGCGTACCATCGAGCCGGGGAAGCGTGACGTGATTCGGCGGGCGCTGGAAGAACTGAAAGAAGCATAACGGAAAGGGGCTGGCTGCGTGGTTACGCTGACGTGGATTGATGGGCAGATTGAGAAGGCAATCGAGGAGGGCAACAATCCGCAGAACATCCGCGATTTGGCAGCGCTGATTACAGTGCGTGAGTACCTCGCCGCGCGGTCAGCCCCAAAAGCCGATGCACAGAGTGTGCAGGAATCCGCCGATGACAAGAAGCGCCGGGATGCGGTTGTCCTCATGACGCACAGCGCGGACTTGGACACAGTGCCAACCATCCAGCAGGTGGAGACGGCGCTGCATTCCATCAGCGTCAACACGCCGGAGGAACGAAAGCGTGTACAGGATGCAAAGAAGTGGGCGCAGATTATCTCGCAGAAAAACGCTTGACAAGATGCACAGAAACGTTTATAATAATAGTAAGAATCTCGCCGGAGTACACGAGGGTGATTCACCAGCACGCATAGCGTGCGGTAGTCGTGCCGGGTGATTCTTTTTTTTTACAAGTATATACCGGTATCTTCCTTTCTTTCATCCCCTCATGCACAGCACTGCATGGAGGGGCTTTTTTTGACCCCCGTTTTGACTACTTCGTGCGACGGAAAGAGAGTCAAAATTGCGAATTTGGGGATTGCGCATTTCGGCTGATTGCGCTGCAATCAAGCATTATCAAGGGATTGCAGCGGGTGAAAAAATGCAGTCGTAAAAATACCACTTCTTCATGGGGGAAAATCCTCCTCTTTTTGTTTGATCAATGAAAAAGAAATGACGGTCGCTCGTTCCGCGTAGCACAGCGCAGTGCTTCATTCAGAAACGACATTATTTTGCGGATTCTTCCGGCGCAAAATGGATCAGCATAGAGCCGAAATAGTCCATATCGCAGCCTTTTTCCGTGGGCACGATGTACAGCGCCTGTGTGTAATAGTCGATGACAATGCCGTCGACCTCACCCGCTTCCGTGGGCGCTTTGCCAAAGACCCATGTAAGACCGGGAATATCCGCGCCTGCTATGACCAATTTGACGGTGCCGTCCTCATGGAAGAGAAGGGAATACTCATAATTGCCCAGCTGCGCGGCGGTCATGTTGTAGCCGCTTACATCCGCGTCGGTCATGACGTACTTCTTTTCCAGCATGATTTCGGCGCCGACGGCGGGTTCGGGCGTGCCTGCGGGATTGAATTCCGCAGTTGGTTCGGCGGCCGCTTCGGGGGCATCGCCGGTACGCTCGTACCACAGCGTGAGGTCGCTCATTTCAAGGCTGAGCGTTCCATCCTCGCGCAGCGTGACGGCAGCCTCGCCGTTCAGGATGGAGATGAGCAGCGTGAAATTGTCCATGCGGCAGGACAGACCGTCCAGCGTCGTACCATGCAGGGTCAGGTCGCAGGTAGTGCCGTAAATAACCAGCGTATCCCCCGCCATTTCAGCGGCTTCAGCGGGCAGTGTGATGCCGTCCGCTGTGACGCGCGCAAGCGTCCAGAAGCCCCTGAAATCGTCCATAATGGCGCTTTCGTTGATGCTCGGGACGGCCGCGCTTGAGGCTTCCGGCTTCTCGCGGCTGAACGCCATGATCACGTCGTCCATGGAAACCGTGAGGAGCGCGTCCTGCAGCGTGAACGATATGCCGTCCGCCATGAGCACGCCGTCCTGCATGGCGCAATGGATGCTGTCCACGTCGCCGTTCGTGTTCATTTCAGCCGCACCGTCCGCACCGAGGGTGAAGGTCACATCCAGCCCCATGTCAGCCAGCGGATAGGGTGTACCCCCTATCTCCATGCGCACGCCGTACCACACGCCCAGATATTCATCGGGAATGCCAGCGTTCTGCGCGACAGGTTCGGGAATGGGGGTGGGTTCAGGCGCAATTTCGGGTTCAGCCGCGTCTAACGTGCCGGGCTGCGCGGGCGCGGCGGTTTCAACGCTTGTATCCAGCTTCAGGGTGGGGAGCAGCACAGGCAAATCGGGCAACGTGGGCTGCGTGTGGGCGCATGGCTCGGTGATTACGGTAACTTCGCTGCGGTTTTCGCTCCAGCTCTGGCAATTCTGAGCGTGCCTGAGGTTTTCTTCGCTCATGCCTTCGGGCACGCGCACGGTCAGCTTGGGCGCGACGTTCATCATCAGTCCCATGGGGGACGCGGTCAAATCGCAGCCGTCGAAGCAGATTTCGGCAAGGTTCGGGCAGTTGACGATGCAGTTTTCGCCGAAGTCCTTCATCTTGCTGGTGAAGTGCAGGCTGGTCAGGTTCTTGCATTCAGTAAACGCGCCGTATTCCACACGCTCCGCGTCGGCGACGAAGGAACTGAGGCCGGCAAAATTGAACGCCTGCTGGCCGATCTTTATGAGATGCTCGCCAAAGTACAGGTTGCCCAGCGGTCCCGCGCTGTCGAAGGCGTAATTGTCGATTTCGCGCACGCCGTTGACGAAGATTACGTTGTTCAGGCTCCGGCAGAGCATAAACTGATTGCCGCCGGTGCTCTCCAGGGGCGCGTAGCAGACGAAGGTCTCCAGCTGCTGGCAGTAGGCGAGCATCATGCCCGGCAGCTCTTTGATTGTTTCGGGCAGCACCAGCGTGCGCAGGCGCACCCATTCGGTACGGTCACTTGCCACGGAGGAATCTGTATAGTCATGGCACGCGTCAAAGGCGTTGTAGTTTTTGAAGCCTACCACGGTTACGCCGTTGATTTCGCGCGGCACGACCACATCCACGTCAGTTCCGATGTAGGCGGCGATCAGACCGGTATCCGGATCAAAATCAAAGTTCTCGGCGGGAGTCGGCTCGAAGGGCATCTTTACGAATTTGCTTACTTCGCCCTCGCGCAGCATGGGGTCGTACCACGGGCGCTGGAGCGTCTCGTTCCACGCGGCAAGCTGCTCATCGGTCGCGTCGGCAGGCAGACGCAGCTCGGCGCTCGTGCCCTCGACGGCGGAAAGCGGGAAACTGCCGGCGGTGGGGATGACCATCTTCGTCAGCTTTGTGTTTGCGAAGGCTCTCTCGCCTACGGAAGCGGCCGCGTTCAGCTGTACACGCTCCAGCGCGGAGCCTTCAAACGCGCCCGCGCCAATGGCGGTCACGTTCTGTATTTCGGCACTTGTCAGCGCGGTGTTGGCAAACGCGCTGTCGCCGATTTCGGTCACGCCCGCGCCCAGCGTGAGTACGGTCACGCCGCTGCCCTCAAACATATGCGCCGGGATTGCGCCGAATTCGATGGTCACGTCGCTCAACGCGGGCAGATTTGCAAACACGCCTGCGGGGATGATCGCCGGATCGCACTGAATCACCAGCTTTTTCAGCCCTGTCAGGCCGTCGAGCGCGCCTTCGCCGATGGTGGTCAGCGAGTCGGGCAGGGTCAGTGCTTCCAGCTGCGTGCAGCCCGCGAACGCCCGCGCGCCGATGGTGGTCACGGAGTCGAACAGATCCACGTTCCGGAGGGAACTGTTCATGAAGGCTTCCGCGCCGATGGTGGTGAATTCGTCGTTGTGGGCGACGGAGAAGTATTCAATGGTCTGGCTGCCCTTGAACACACCGTCGCCCAGACCGACCACCGCCTCCTTTGAAACGGTGAGATGGGGGTGAATGCGCGTCTTTGTGCCGGTGTATTCGGTCAACACGCGGTTTTCGTACCGATACGCGCCCTTCTCAGGCGATTGAGCAGTCGGATCCTGCGCGCGCCACACGCGGCAGGGAAGCCCCAGCGCGTCCACATACGCCTGCCACTGCTGCATCTCCTGACGAGTGCCGTGCGCGTTCAGGTCGATGTCATACAGATAATCGCAGCCCGCGAAGACGTCCTCGCCCAGCGTGGGCGCGGTCAGGCTTTCCAGAACGATGTACTGAATGTTGTAGTCGCCCTTGAAGGCGCGGGAGCCAATTGACTCAAGCGTCGAGGGCAGATAGAGATTGCCACCCATGTTGCTGCAGGATTCAAACGCGCTTTCGCCGATGGTTTTAAGCCCCTCGGGCAGCGTCAGAAAGCCTTTGATGCCGGCAAAATAGAAGGCGTATGCGCCGATATGCTCCAGCCCCTCAGGCAGCTCCAGAACGCTGCTCTTGTAGGCGTTGTAAAACGCGTTGTCGCCGATGAACTTCAGCGTGGAGGGGAAGTGAACGCGGGCCAGCGTTTCGCAGTTATAAAACGCGCGATCGCCGATGGTTTCCAGTCCTTCAGGCAGTTCCAGCAGCGCCAGATAGGTGTGGCGCGCGAACGCCTCGGGACCGATGACCTTTACCGGCGCGCCGCCGATGGTTTCGGGGATGGCCAGATAAGTGGCGTAGCCGTTGTAGGAGGTAATCGTGCCGGTGGAAGCATCAAAATCGAACTCCGATTCCACATAGCCGTTGTTTTCCACAATCACGGCGTTTTTGCCGCTGGGCTGGACGCTTACCTCACTGCCGGCATTTTCAAACGCCGCTATATAGGCGTCCAACTGGTCGTCCGGGACGTAAGCCGTCGCGCCCTCGGGCAGAAGGCTGAAGCAGTCAATGTCGATTGCAGGGCATACACCCTCAAAGGTAATCTTGCGCAGCGAGTCGCAGTATCTGAATGAAGCGTCGCCGATATAGCGCACGCCTGCGGGAATGGTAACTTCCGTCAGCGCCGTGCAGCTGAAGAAGTTCATGCGGTTGATGACCACAAGGCTCTGGGGCAGGGAAACGCGGGTCAGGTTGTCGCATGTGCTGATGGCGTTGCTTCGAAGCTCCAGCACGGTTTCGGGCAATGTCAGCGAGGTGATGGTTTCCCCGCGGAACACGCTGACACCGATCACATCCACCGTGAAACCGTCCAATTCGCCGGGCACAACCACGTCGCCGCCCGCGCCGTTATAGCCGCGGAGTATGCCGTAGTTCGCGTCATAATTCCAGTCGGCAGCTTCGCCCGACGCTGTGACGCAGGTCACCAGCATCAGCAGGAAAAGAACCAGGCATAGCTTTCTTTTCATGAATTGATTCCTCCATTTCTTCATCAATCATAATATTAGAAGACAAACGTGTTAAATCCGTTTTCCTCCATCAGTTGCGCAAAAAATGTTTGATTGCCGAAGCCTTTTCGCAGCACCCCTTGGGATCGTCTTTTCATGGCGGTCGCTCCTTTCTCACAGCGCATCCAGCGCGGCAGTCAGATAGGCGTGGGTAACGGAAGCATAGAGGAAAGCATCAATCAATCGATCCTGCCGGACAATCATCACCCGGTGCGCCAATTCCGGATCGACGTTTTCATCACACAGCAGCACGAATTTGCAGCTCGGCATCACCTTGCGTACGCACGCGATCAGCTTCAGGCGGTTTTCCAGCGTGTAGGCGGGAAGACGGCTGACCTCCATCAGCAGGATATCCGCCTGCATGGCCCGGCAGAGTGAGAAGGTATCGCTGGTTTTTCCGGGCAGAACCTGCTCCACGCGGAACTCTCCTGTTTCCGCAAGCGTCCGTGCGACGGCCTCTGATAAAAGCATGTTTTGCATACTGACAACGATGCTTCTCATAGAACTCCCCCCTTATACGTTAAGAATAGCAGAAATGAAAGTGCTGCACATCAACCAAATGGCTATTTTTCTCACCCCAAAACAAAAAAGCCGCCCGCAGGCAGCTTTTTGCTGTGATATTCAGTTTTTTCGGTTCAGGATCACCAGCCCGATTTCCCGCGCCCGCACGGCCAGCTCGGTACGATTTCTGAAGCCGGTCTTTTCCAGCATGTTGAGGATGTGCGTCTTGACGGTTGCCACGGACATGTGCAGTCGCTCGGCAATCTCCTGATTGGTGTCGCCGCCGGTCATCTCGCGCAGCACCTCCAGCTCGCGGCTGGTGAATTGATAGCTGCTGGCAAGCCCTAATTGCAGCTCCGGCGTTGCGTCCGGATAGACGGATTCGCCTGCCATCGTGCGCGCCATCACGTCCAGCAGACTTTCGCGCTGCTCCTCCTTGTACCAGAAACTCTCCACGCCAATCTCTCGCGCGCGGCTCAGGTAGGAGCATTCCGGCATGGAGGTCACGATAATGATTTTCATCTGCGGGAAGGTACGCTTGATTCGCTCCGCTGCGTCCAGCCCACTCTCGCCGCCGCGCGTGACCACGTCCATGAGAATCAGATCCACGGGAAAGCGCAGGCAGTATACGTCCGCCAGCGCGGCGTTGTCGATGGACAGCGCCACCTCGAAGCGCTCCGACGCCTGAATCCGCAGTTCAAACAGCTCGCGGGGCATGGTCTGATCCTCGACAATCATGACTTTGTATTTCATGGAATCCCCTGCCTCCCCTCGAAAAATGTCAGCGTCAGTTCAAAACGCGGGGCGTGAGCAATCTCCATTGCGCCGCCAGCGGCTTCCACCCGTGCGCGCAGCGCGGTCAGACCGCTGCCTTCGACGATGGGGCCTGCCGGCGTGCTGCCGTCGTTGAGATAACGAACGCGCCAGCCGGACGCGGTTTTCCCGCCGATAATCTCCAGCCGTGTACCGCCCGCGTGGCGAACCAGATTCGTCAGGCACTCATGGGCGGCGATTTCAACAAGCTGCGCGCTCTCCGTGTCCTCCGCCGGAAATACGCCGCGGCGCTCGATGGTCACGCCGATGGCGCGCGCGGCGCGGGCAAGCTGATCAAATGTGTCGACACGCTGTTCATCCGCATATTTTCCCAGCAGCAGCCGAACGTTCTGCCGCCATGCGGCGCAGACGCTTTCCGCATCGCCCTGCGCGCCGGAGAGAAACTGCCGGGTTTGCAGGAGCGCGCGGCCAATCTGGTCGTGAACGCGGGTCTTGGCGCGCAGAATCTCCTTTTCCCGCGTCGCTTCCTGTACGTCCTGCCCATATTGCCGAAGCCGCCGGTTCATGCCTTTCAGGCGAAGATTGTCCTTTTCCACTTCCCGCTGGAGCCGCGCTTCCTCGGTGATATTCGTGCCGGTGATTTGGTAAATGCTTTTTCCTGCCATCTCCATCTGTACGCGCTCAAAGCTCCATGTCTGGCCATTCTCCAGCGTGACGATAGGCTGCGATTCAATCGCTTTCCAGAAAACGTTCGCGTTGAGCAGCGCTTCTCCCGTGAGCAGATGACTCAGTTCGTCCATTTTGAGGTTCTTCAGGCAGGGCAGCCCGTTTTCCCACGCAAAACACAGCGCGCTTGGCAAATGGTCACAGCTTTCCTTGATGGAAACCGGCGAAAGCTGCCGCCTGCTTTTGCGCCGCAATAGAAGCAGTGAAGAAAGGCTGAGCACCGTGAGGAGCAGCGCCGCAGCCGTCCACGGCGCAGGCGAGAGCGCCGCGCTTTCCGGCAGCCGGGAAAGCAACATGGCCAGTGCTGCAAAATCCAGCGAAACGATGGTCAGACAAATTGCAAACACAAAGGGCCGATGGCAGCGCACGGCGCTCATGCAGCCGAACAGACCGGCAACCGTTCCGGTTAGCAGCAATGTGCACATCAAACCGGCGTAAAGCGGAGTCATGCGCGCTCACCTCCCAGGTCAAAAGCGAGCGTTGCACACAGCGCGCCGTCCGCATCGTCAATGGTTATCTTCCCCAGAACCTTGTATTTGTCCACATTCGGCAAACCTGCCGCGTCTTCCATCATCAGGCGAATGGAAAAACGCCTGCCGCATTCCACGCGCACCATCAGCGCGCTGAGCGAGGGCAGCGCTGCCTCCAGACAATCCTCGAAGAAGTCGTAAGCGCTCTGCGCATGGCAGCTGCATACGCTGTCTGTTCCTTCCTGATGGAGCGCGCAGACAGCGCCGTACTGCGTCAAATAAGTCAGCGATTCTCGGAGACAGTGGGTCAGCTCGTCCGCGCGGACGACCGCTTTCTTATCGCAAATCAGCGCAAGATTGACCCGCCGCTTGACATACGCGCCCAGCAGACAGATCTGCTTTAATTTTTGAATATCCAGCTTTTGAACGCTTTCTTCGCCCAGAAGCTGGTTGATTTGAAGCAGCTGAGGCTGCACGAGCGCAATCATCTCGTCCATGAGCCGATTTTTTTCTTCAATCTGCGCGCGCTGACGCTTCAGCTCGTTTTCCGCCTGAATCAGCTCGTTTTCCTCCGAAAGCTGGGTGTTGATTTCGGCAAGCTGCGCCTGAATCCGATTGATTTTCGAAATATCCTCCACCCAGTACACGCGCCCGTCCTGCACCGGCGCGCTTTGCAGCCGTGTGTCCGCGTTCAGCAGAATCGCCTCGCGTGCCGCTGCGTTCAGTTGACAGGCGGTGAGCTCCGGCGCATTTTTCGCGCGGTAGACGGGGACGCCCTGCTCGTCCACAATCTGCGCGGCAACAGTGGATTCGGAAAAGAAATAGCGGTAATGGTCGTTGGTTGGCAGCAGCCCCACCTGCAGGCAGCTCTCCCAGAACGCCGCAAACGTCAGGCAGCAGCATTCGGGTATCTTGTGGAACGTGTAGATGTTAGCAAAACTCAGCGCGCACAACGCAAATCCGCCCAGAAATACACAAAGCGGCACCCATGCGTATCGCCTGCTTTCAGACACGCGGCACTTGCAATAGATAACAGCCCCGGTTGCCAGCAGCAGAACGACAATCCACGCCATGGCGAGATAGTACACCCAGCCGTGAATATAGTCGGCTGATAGCGTTGCAGCGCCCGGCGCGGCACGGAAGGCCATCTGGTGCAGATCGTTGGTCAGCACGCCGCCAATCAGGCATATCGCCGGAAGAAACAGCAGATACCACCGGAGCGAAAACGTGTCGCCCTCGCGCCGCCCAAGCTGCAGCGCGGCGAACAGGCTGAACAGCGGCGCAAGAATCTGCGGCACATAATACAAATACCACAGATAGCGTGTAACGGTATCGTCGTTGAAAAAGCGATATTTGACCGTACGCAGGAACAGCCACAGCACGGCCATGGCGCATCCAAGCAGCAGCCAACGCCGATCACAGCGGTGCAGAATCCTGCGAGATATGGAAAAGCCCCAGCCCATGGCCAGACCGATGTAAATCAGGTTGGTCAGCAGAAAGAAAGCGGCAGAGGGCAGCGGAGCGCCCACGCGATCCGCTTGGCGAAAAAAACCGGCAAGAACGAACAGACCCAGCGAAAGGCAGAGCTTCGCAATGGATTTTCGTTTTGCGGCAGCCATATATCCACCTCCTGCCCGTATTTGAAAGAACAAATATTATACTATTTCCAGATTCACCTGTGCCATCTGCTTGCGCCTTTTCATCTGGAAATAGTATTATACCATACAAGCGACTGAAAAACCAGTGTTTTCAAGACAAACGAACGGGCAGGAGTCTTTCGTAGACTGTCCCGCACTGGGTTATCCGCATGGTATGCCTTGTTCCTCCGCAGAGATGGGCAGTGTCAGCTCGATCACGGTTCCGTCTTTGCCGCTCTCCGTGATGCGCACGCTGCCGCCGTGGAGATGAGCGATTTCCCAGACCAGCGATAAGCCCAGCCCCACGCCGCCCTTTTCCCGGCTGCGGGACTTGTCCACCCGGAAGAAAGGCTGAAACACGCTTTCTCTGAAGTTTTCCGGGATGCCGCAGCCCGTATCCCTGACCTCGATCACCGCGCTGCTGCCCCGGCGCGACGCGGCGACGCGTACGCTGCCGCCCGGATGATTGTATTTTACGCCGTTCTCTACCAGGTTGAAAATCGATCGATATACAAGCACGTCGCTGCCGGTAATCCAAAGATCCTCGCCAGATTGAGAGAGCGCCACGCCGCTCTTTTCCGCCAGCGGCGACAGATCTGCCAGCACCTCCTCAATCATGGGGGCAAGCTGGATTTTGTCCGTGCGCGGCACAGCCTTCAAGTCGCTCATATCCAGCAGCGTCCGCACCATTTTGGATAGCCGCTCGGTCTGTTCCCGCAGCATGGAAATCGTTTCTGCGGTTTCCGGACGATTATCTCCGTGGTCTGTGGCCATGTACAGATCCAGCCGCGCCTGCATCAGCGCCAGGGGCGTGCGCAGCTCATGGGCGGCGTTGCCCACAAACTGCTGCTGTGCGTCGAACGCCTGATTCAACCGCAGCAGCATCTGATTGATGGCACGGCTCAGCCGGCTGAACTCCACGGCCTCATCCTCACTGAGGGTGATTTCCGTCAAACTCTGCAGCTGCACGCGTTCTGCCTTTGCGGTAAAGCGCTTCAGCGGCTTCAGCGCCTTTCCGCTGACGAAATACGCCACTGCGCCGCCCAGCGCCGTCACCGCCAGCGCGATGTACCAGCCGCGAATGCAGAAACTGTGCTTCGCGCCGCTCAGCTCCAACACGAACTCTCCATTGAAGCGCTCCGACAGATCCTTCCACTGCTCGTCAGGAATGTCGACGCGGACGGCCTGCGGATCCTCCTGCACATAGTGCATCACATAATTGCCGATGGAGTCCATATAGGCATGGCCAGAGGAGCACAAAAGCGTTTTCATGGTCACGCAGGCAGTCGCCAGCAGCAGAATGGTCAGCAGTGTGATTCGCCATTGCAGCGAAAGGCGTTTCAAAAGTCGTTTCATGGCTCACGGCCTCCCATCAGATAACCCTCGCCGATGCGGTTCAGAATCGGGTCATAGCCCAGCGCCGCTTTCAGCTTTTTGCGCAGAGATGAGATGTGCACCCGGATGGAGTTGCTGAAGCTGTTCACGCTGCCGTCCCACACATGCTCCATCAGCTCCTCCTGGCTTACCGGCCGTCCCTGGTTAAGCAGCAGGTATTCCAATATGCCGTTTTCCTTGCGGGTCAGCGCGACGACCTCGCCCCTTACCTGTGCCGTCCGTTTTACCGTATCGAAGGACAACTCCCCGCAGCGCAGCACCGCGTCGTGCTGCACAAAGCTGCGCCGGGTCAGACTGCGCACCCGCGCCTCCAGCTCCTCCAGATGAAAGGGCTTGACCAGATAGTCGTTGGCGCCGCAGTCCAACCCTTCCACCTTGTCGCTGATTCGGCTGCGGGCGGAAAGAATCAGCACACGGGTTTCCCGGTCCTGCTCCCGCAGCGTTTTCAGCAGATCCATGCCATCCCGTCCAGGCAGGTTCAAATCCAGCAGAAGCAGGTCGTACTTCTCCGTCAGCAGCCAGTCCAGCGCGGAATCGCCGTCATAGCAGGCATCCACCTCGTAGCCCTTTTGCTTCAGGCTTTTGACCAGCGTGTCGCACAGTGCCCGCTCGTCCTCCACAATCAAAATCCGCATACTGCGCCTCCTTTGCGCTCGTGTGATCATGTCCAGTATAGCATATCGGCATAAAATGCGCATAAAATTTTCTGTTTTAACGTAGATTTTACCCCCGCTATCGTATAATGAGCCTGCGAGAAGACAAAAGGAGGGAAGCTTCATGAATCTCATTTCATCGGCTGCGGGCAGGCGCGTCGTGAGGCTGGGCGTGCTGATACTGGGCGCGGCGATGCTGATTTACGGCGCGCAGCGGGGCGAGGCCGCCACGGTGCTGTCCAAGGCCGTCCGAATCTGCCTGGAGTGTGTGGGCATTGGATAAGAAGAAAAAAACTTCGAAGGCTCCGCCCGTTTCCGGATTTCTCGCCCGGTTTCGGGGATTTGCGCAGGCCTGCGCCGTGCTGCTGACAAATCCGCACCTGCCCAATCTGCTTAAGGGGCAGATTTACCGGGGAAAGGGCAAGACCGTCTGCGTGCCGGGGCTCAACTGCTACTCCTGCCCTGCCGCAACAGGCGCGTGCCCCATCGGGGCGGTGCAGTCGGTAATCGGCTCATCCAAATTCAAGTTTTCCTATTATGTAACAGGCACGCTGATTCTGCTGGGGGTACTGCTGGGGCGGTTTGTGTGCGGCTTTCTGTGCCCTTTTGGGTGGTTTCAGGAGCTGATTCATAAGATTCCATTGCCCAAGAAGAAGCTGTCCACGAAGAAGCTCAGGCCGCTGCGGTATCTCAAGTACCTGATTCTGCTGCTGACGGTGACGCTGCCGCTGATTTTCACCAACGAGGTGGGGATGGGCAATCCCTTCTTCTGCAAGTACCTGTGCCCGCAGGGCGTACTGGAAGGCGCGATTCCGCTGTCCCTCGCCAGTGAGAGCGTCCGAAGCGCACTGGGCAGCCTGTTTACATGGAAGAGCGTCGTGCTGGGCGCAGTGGTCGTCTTGAGCCTGCTGTTCTATCGCCCGTTCTGCAAGTGGCTATGCCCGCTGGGAGCGTTCTACGCGCTGTTTAACCGGGTATCGCTGACGGGAATGCAGGTGGACGCGCACAAATGCGTTCACTGCGGCAGGTGCGAGAAAGCCTGCAAGATGGACGTGGACGTGACGAAGACACCGGATCATCCCGAATGCATCCGTTGCGGCATGTGCGTCAAGGCGTGTCCCACGGGCGCGGTCAGCTTCCGCTGCGGGCTGAGCCGCGGGGCAAAGGAAAAAGAGAATCCAGCCGGCAAACAAGCCGTGGAGAAATAATCACAGAAAAGAAACGGAGGACATTTTCAATGAAGAAGACCTGGATTGCGCTGCTGCTGGCGCTGTGTATGCTGACCACCATAGGAGCGGCTTCCGCCTGCTGCACTTCCGCCTGCTGCACGAAGCCGTCCGGAACGGACGAGGCACAGACCATGGAGGAAACCTGCACCTGCATCATCGATGGCAAGGCCATGGATGACTGCGCCTGCATGACGGGCATGTGCGATGAAAAGTGCAGCTGCGGGGAGAAATGCGACTGTGCCGAAAAGAAGCTGGAAATGCTGACTGCCGAAATGAACGCCGTGTTCGAGAAAAACATGGACCTGTGGAACCGGTTCTTCGGCATGATGGACAAGCAACCCGACATGGGCATGAGTTACGCCGATTACCTGACGGAGCAGCTGGAACTGAAGAAGGAAAAGTTCACGGAGGATGAGTACAAGCTACTTCAGCAGGACATTGAGACCATCCGTCGGCTGGACGAAGAGATGGAAAGGCTCATGCCGAAAGACGACGTGACGGCGGGCTCGGACGTGGCGCTGGAGAGCGGCGTGGTGACGGCGGGCGGCGGCATCGTCATGGGCGGCGAAGGGATGATGATGACGGACGGCAGCATGGATGACAAGGACATGCGTGTGGAAGATGATTCGTCCGAGAAGTTCCCTGCTTTCCAGGGCATGGATTTAGACGGCAATCCCGTGAGCAATGAGTTGTTTAAGGAGAATTCCGTCACGGTGATCAACTTCTGGTTCTCTGCCTGCGCTCCCTGCATCGGGGAACTGGGCGAGCTGAACGCACTTAACGAAGAACTCAAGCTGAAGGGCGGCGCGGTGATCGGCATCAACGCGGACACCATCGGCGGCGACGAAAGCATGATCATGGAAGCTAAGAGCATTCTGGAAAAGAAGGGCGCCATGTATCAGAACATTTACTTCCCTGCGGACAGCGAGGCAGGAAAGCTGACCTACAGCATCACGGCGTTCCCCACCACCGTGGTGGTGGACCGCAACGGCAACATGGTGGGCGAGCCAATTCTGGGCGGCATCAACAGCGAGAAGCAGATGAAGGCGCTGCAGACCATGATTGACGAGGTGCTTGCCCGAGACGCGGCGATGCTGGACAAGGACATGCTGATGAAGCCGGACGGCAAGTAATCGCCGAAGCGGCGCAGGCAGCATCCTGTGCGAAAGCAATTTCCTGCTTGTGGGGAATTATCTCTATAAACGCGCTCGTCGGCGGAAAAGACCACCGACTGGTGAACTTTTTCGATAAGCTGCGGCGTCTCTCTCAGCGTGAGGGAGACGCCGCTTCGGCATTCATCCAGAAACAGTGCCCGCAGACAATCCTGCCGCTGATGCAGGAGTCGCACAATCATCCCCCGCGCCGCCAGCATCCATCGGCGGTGCTTTTTCATCCCCTATTTGACATTTCCCGCAAAAGCAGTATAATAAAATAGAGATTCGCATCTATCGCGCCGAATCCCGCCATCAACACGCAAAAACGAGGGAACAGCATCATGCCAATCCGCATTCCGAACGACCTGCCCGCCGCCAGCGCGCTGCGGAGCGAAAACATATTCGTCATGACCGACACGCGCGCGAAAACGCAGGACATTCGCCCGCTGAAAATCCTCCTGCTGAACCTGATGCCCACCAAAATCGCCACCGAAACGCAGCTGGCGCGCCTGCTGGGCAACACGCCGATTCAGGTGGAGCTGGAACTGCTGATGGTGAAGTCCCACGTCGCGAAAAACACGTCCGAGGAGCACATGCTCGCGTTCTACAAGACGTTCGATCAGGTGTGCGGCAAGACGTATGACGGCATGGTCATCACCGGCGCGCCGGTGGAGCGGATGGCGTTTGAGGACGTGGAATACTGGGACGAGCTGTGCGCCATCTTCGAGTGGACGAAAACGCACGTCACGTCCACGTTCCACATCTGCTGGGGCGCGCAGGCGGGGCTGTACTACCACTGGGGCGTGCCGAAATACATGATGGAAAAGAAGCTGTCCGGCGTGTACCGCCACCGCGTTGTGCATAAAAACAGCATCCTCTTCCGCGGCTTCGATGATACGTTCATGGTGCCGCACAGCCGCTACACGACCGTCCGCCGGGAGGATATATTGGCGCATCCGGAGATGAAAATCCTCGCCGAAAGCGACGAAGCGGGCGTGTATGCCATTTCTACCCACGGCGGACGGCAGATTTTCATCACCGGTCACAGCGAATACGACGCGGACACGCTGGAGAAGGAGTACCTGCGAGACAAAGCCGCCGGTCTCCACCCCGATGTACCCTGCAATTATTATCCCGATGACGACGATACCCGCGCGCCCATCTGCTCGTGGCGCTCGTCGGCGAATTTGCTGTACTGCAACTGGCTGAACTACTTCGTCTATCAGGCGACGCCGTACGATTTGAACCGCGTCGGCATTGTCGTCATGGATGATTTCAAGGAACAGCACGAATAAAGAACCGCCGCACCTCCAAACAAACGGAAGTGCGGCGGATTTTCTTTACCCTTCCTGCGCGCGAATCTTTTCCAGATAATCTTCGTAGCCGCAGTAGTAGTCGGCAATCGTGCCGTCGGGCTTGATTTCAATGATGCGGTCGGCGATGGTCGTGATAAACTGGTGGTCCTGCGACGTGAAAATCACGTTGCCGGGGAAGTTGATCAGCGCGTTGTTGACCGCCGTGATGGACTCCAAATCGAGGTGGTTGGTGGGCTGGTCGAGCATGAGGAAGTTCGCGCCGGAGAGCATCATGCGGGAGAGCATGACGCGCACCTTCTCGCCGCCGGAAAGCACGCTGACGGGCTTGTACACGTCGTCGCCGGAGAAGAGCATCCGGCCGAGGAAGCCGCGCATGTACGTTTCCAGCTGTTCAGGTGAATACTGGGCGAACCACTGCATCATGTTGAGGTTGCAGCCGTCGAAATACTTGCTGTTGTCCTTGGGGAAGTAGTTGGTGGAGATGGTGACGCCCCACTTGAAGCTGCCGCTGTCGGGCTTGATTTCCTCCGCGAGGATGCGGAAGAGGGCGGTCTGCGCCTGTTCGTTCGAGCCGACAAGGGCGATTTTCTGCCCCTTGGTGACGATGAAGGACACGTCCTTGAGCAGCTGCACGCCGTCCTGCGTGTAATTGAGGTTGGACACCTGCAGGATGTCCTTGCCCGCCTCGCGTTCAGGCGTGAAGCACACCCACGGATAGCGGCGGGAGGAAGCGGGCATCTGCTCGATGGTCAGCTGATCCAGCAGCTTGCGGCGGCTGGTCGCCTGCTTCGCCTTGGACTTGTTGGACGAGAAGCGCTGAATGAAGGCTTGCAGTTCCTTGATTTTGTCCTCGCGGCGCTTCTTCTGGTCGTTCATCAGGCTCTGCATCATCTTGGAGGATTCATACCAGAAGTCGTAGTTGCCGACGTAGAGCTTGACCTGATTGAAGTCGATATCGACGATATGTGTGCAGATATTGTTCAGGAACCAGCGGTCATGGGACACGACGATCAGCGTGCCGGGAAAATTCATCAGGAAATCCTCCAGCCACGCGACGGAGCGGTTGTCAAGGTTGTTCGTCGGTTCGTCCAACAGCAGGATGTCCGGATTGCCGAACAGCGCCTGCGCCAGCAGCACCTTGAACTTCTCGCCGCCCTTCAGGTCGCCCATGAGCATCGTGTGCATTTCAACGGGCAGCCCCAGACCGGTCAGCAGCGTCGCAGCGTCGGACTCGGCGTTCCAGCCGTCCATCTCCGCGAATTCGCCCTCCAGCTCGGCAGCGCGTTCGCCGTCCGCGTCAGAAAAATCAGGCTTCGCGTACAGCTCGTCCTTTTCCTTCATGATGTCATACAGGCGCTGATTGCCCATGATTACCGTGTCCAGCACAGGATAGGCATCGTACTTGAACTGATCCTGCTTCAAGGTGGACAGGCGCTGCCCCGCGGGAATCGTCACCGTGCCGGTCGTGGGCTCCAGCTCGCCGGACAAAATGCGCAAGAACGTTGATTTGCCCGCGCCGTTCGCGCCGATAACGCCATAGCAGTTGCCCGGCATGAATTTCAAATCCGCACCCGAAAACAGCTTCTGACCCCCGAAGGTCAGGGAAACATTGCTTACCGTGATCATGGGTTTTCTCCTTACATTTCCGTGGTCGTTCCATTATATACAGACGTACCTTTCTACTATACCATATTCATCCCGGAAATGGAAGGGGGTAGGCGAAAAATCCATGGGAGTTCATGCGTTCGAGGGCGGTTGGCGCGGCTATGTGGTCGCGCCCATCTGGCGCGACAATGTGCGAGGGGGAGGAGAGAGCAGCTTGGGGGCGCGTCTGCGGACGCGCAAAGTTACTGGCAGGGACGCTTCGCTGCCTGCGCCCTTGTTGATTTTGCTCTTTGGATTGGTCGGACGAGGAACTGTTGGGGCGTTGCCCCAAACCCCACAAGGGAGCTCCGCCCCTTGACCCCGCAAGGGGGAATCCCCCCTTGCCCCCTCCGCGCGATTGAGTTGGTTTCACTCCCATAATTCTTCCGCGTGTTTATCCGTGAACTTAACCCTCCGCCAGCGGCAGTTCAAACCAGAACGACGTTCCTTCGCCCTCCTTGCTGTCAACCCCAAACGGCACATCATGCTTCTCCAGAATACTCCTGACAATCGACAAGCCCAAGCCGCTGCCGATAATCGCCCGCTTATGCGTCTCCTGCGTGCGGTAGTAGCGATTCCAAATCAGCGGCAGTTCCTCCGGCGCAATGCCCTTTCCGCTGTCGTGAATCGTCAGGCGCACCATCTTCCCGATGACCTCCTGATGGATTTCGACCGTCTTGTCCTCGCCCGTGTACGTCAGCGCATTGCCGACTAAGTTGTACACCACCTGCACAATCCGCTGTTCATCCGCGATTGCCTTCACCTGCGCCGCCGGATGGAACACCACCTGATAGCCGTTCTGCTGCACCATGCGGCTCACGCGGTCGGTAATCGCCTGCACGGACGCGGTGAACGGGTACGGCGCGGGATTGAGCGCCAGCGCGCCCGTCTGCAGGCGGCTGAAATCCAGCAGTTCGTTGACCAAACTTGTCAGGCGCTGCGTCTCGTCGATGATTACCTGCATGTTTTCCGGCGTCGCCTCGCCGGGGATGTCGCGCATCATCTCGACGTAGCCGCCAATCATCGTCAGCGGCGTGCGCAGGTCGTGGCTGATGTTGGCAATCAGCTCGTGCTGCAGGTTCTCCACCTGACTTAACTCCTTCGCGGCGTATACCAGCGTGCCGTTCAGCTCCGCCATTTCGCGGTACTCGCGGCCATGCGGGGGAATTTCGTACTGCCCGCGCGAGAGGGAGTGCGCCGCTTCACTCGTCTCAACGATGGAGCGCGTCACCTTGCGGGAAATCAGCATCGCCAGCAGCGTTGCGCCAAGGAGGACGATGATGGTGATGAGCATCAGCTGCGTCCGCAATGTCGCGACGGTGCTGTCCAGCGGGGTAATGATGGAGTTGAGCAGCAGATACCCGTCCGTGCCGTCGGGCAGGGTGACGCGGCGCGCGCACAGCAGGCTCTGCTTCTTGTCGTCCTCCATCTTCGGCACGTTGCCGCGGAATTGATGGCTGTTGTACTGGTCGCCGCCGAATGGGGCGATGTTGAACAGCTCCGTCAGCGTATCGCCGTTTTCGGGAATCATCGAGCACCAGAAGGACAAATCCCGGCTGCTCATGCGGTGGATGAGGCAGTAATGAATGTCATCCGACGACAAAAAGACATGTTTGTCGCTGTCCAGCAGGAGGATGCAGACGTCATTCTGCTGCGCGAGCCTGTCCATCAGCGCGGACAGCTGCTCATTGCCGATGTTGCTCTCCACCGCGTCGGCGGCCTGGGTGATTTGCCGCGTTTTGTCCCAGCGGTAGAAGTCGTCCAGCCAGACAATCTGCATCAGCCACAGGAGCGCGAGGACGAACGCGACAAACGCCGCCAAGTAAGCGAAAACTCGGCGGCGAATGCGGGGATGCTTTTTTTCTTTCGGATTTTTGCGCATAGCGAAACACCTCTTGCTTACAAAGGCGCAGCCTTTTCGTCTCCTCGGATAAACACGCGGAAACAGTATGAAAGCGTCACCAACTCAATCGCGAAAAGGGAGTCCAGAGGGTCGAAGACCCTTTGGCAGGTGCAGGGCAGCGCCCTGCCGGAGTCCAGAGGCAGAGCCTCTGGGGGCTCCCTTAGTCCTTCTCGAACCTGTACCCAACACCGCGCAGCGTCGTAATCTTGTCGGCGTACTCGCCCAAACTTTTCCGCAAGAGCTTGATGTGCGTGTCCAGCGTGCGGTCGTCGCCGAAGAAGTCGTAGCCCCATACGTCGCTGATGAGCTTCTCGCGCGTCAGGGCAATGCCGCGGTTGCGCACCATGTAGAACAGCAGGTCGTACTCCTTGGGGGACAGATTCAGCTTTTCGCCCTTGATGGTCACTTGGCGCGCGGCGAAGTCCACCACCATATCGCCGATGGTCACCCGCTCGCCGTCGGACGCGGCGGGCGCATTGGCGGCGGTGCGCTTCAAAACGGCGGACACGCGCATCATCAGTTCACGCGGCGAAAAGGGCTTGACGACATAATCATCAATGCCCAGCTCGAAGCCGTGAATGCGGTCATACTCCTCTCCGCGCGCGGAAAGCATAATCATGGGAACCTGAGATTTGCGGCGGATTTCGCGGCAGGCGGAGAAGCCGTCGAGTTCGGGCATCATCACATCCATGATGATGAGGTCGTAGTTCTTCTGCCGGCACTTTTCGATGGCTTCCATGCCGTTTGACGCTTCCTCGACGTTGTAGCCCTCGAAGGCGGCGTACTTGCGGATGAGGTCGCGGATGCGGGCTTCATCGTCAACGATTAAGAGTGTCATAGGTTAGCACCTCTTGCTCTGTTTTGATGTGCTGAATTGGGTTTCCTACGCCTTCATTATAGCCAAATCCGGGACGAAAAGCAACCGTTATGGGGCGGGGAGATGGATGTCCAGTGTTTTTCCTTTGCGCTGGATGGTGATGACGCAGGGCTGCTGCTGGGCGGAGAAGAAAGCGTCCAGCGCGGTGAGATCGGCGGGGGGCTGGCTGTTCAGGGTGAGCAGCGTGTCGCCCGCCTCGATGCCGGCACGGTCGGCGCGGCTCTGGTCGATGACCGCCAGCACATAGAAGCCCTCCGACTGCCCGTCAAGCAGAATCAGCCCGGCGGACGCACTGCCCGTCAGCGGCATGGTTTCATCCGCCGAAGGACGAAACGCCACAAGCACCGCCAGCGCGCAGAGCAGAATGCACAGGCTGATAATGTGCTTCCGCTGCATCCGCATACCCCCCCCTTTCTGTCTTTTCAGCGTTTATTCTACATCCCGCGCGTGATGGGCATGTGAAAGTCCCTTGATTCCTGCCTGAATTTGCGGTATACTGAATCAGATTCCTTGCCGAAAGGAGATTCCTCCCTATGCCGTCCAAAGACTTCACCGCGCGCCGGAACCCCGCCATTGCGGGCTGCACCGCCACCGGCGTGCTGAAAATCCTCGCGCTCGTGTTCATGTTCATTGACCACGCGGGCAAAATGCTCTTCCCGCAGATTGCTGAAATGCGGATGCTGGGGCGCATTGCCTTTCCGCTGTACTGCTGGTGCATGGTCGTGGGCATCAGCTACACGCGCTCCGTGCCGAAATATCTGGGGCGGCTAATGCTGATTGGGCTGGTGTCGCAGCCGATTTACATGGTCGCGCTCAATCACAGCTGGAATCAGCCGAACATTTTTCTGACGCTGCTCGTCGCGCTGTGCGGCGTATGGGGCTTGAAGGCGAAAAAGCTGCTCAGCCACATTTGGGCGCCGATTCTGGCGCTCTTCGCGGCGCAGCTGCTGGGGTGCGACTACGGCTGGCGCGGCGTGATGCTGGTGATGCTGCTCTACGGCGTGCGCGGAAGCCGGGCGGGCATTGCGTGCGTGATGATTGCGTTCTGCCTGTACTGGGGCGGCAGCAGCGTCGGCGTAACCCACCTGTTCGGGCAGGATGTCACGCCGCTGACTTCCTCCGCCGTCGGCGCGGTGATTTCGCCGTGGCTGCGGCTGCAAACGATGGCAATTTGGGCGCTGCCGCTGATGCTGCTGCCCATCAGCCAGCAGGTGAAAATGCCGCGCTGGGTCGGCTATGCCCTCTATCCGCTGCAGCTGGTGGTGCTGATTGCGCTGGAAGCGGCGCTTGCCCAGCCCATTCACACGGAGAACCTCATCAACGCTTGGAATGCGTTTGTATCCTTATTTTGACGAGGTGACGTATGGATTCCATCACCCCTGACCTTGACGAGGCCCTGCGTTATGCGGGTGTTCGCGCGGATGAAAGCGGCGACATGCACCGCAAAATGGCGGAAATCGCCGCGCAGTGCATGAAGACCGTCACGCCGCGCTGCACCTACCGTGTGTCCGAACTTGCGTGGGAAAACGGGATGCCGTCGCTCTTTGGCGGGCAGCTTGTTTTGCCCGGCAGAACCGCCGCGGTTATGCTGCGCTCGTGTTCCCACGCGGCGCTGCTCGTGTGCACCCTCGGCACGACGTTCGATGCGCTGGTGCGGCAGGTACAGGCGCGGGATTTTGCGGATGCGCTGCTGCTGGACGGCTTCGGCGGCGCGTATGTCGAAGCGGGCTGCAACGCGGCGGAGCGCGAAATCGCCGCGAAGCTGCCCGGCAAGTACCTCACCGACCGCTTCAGCCCCGGCTATGGCGATTTGCCGCTGGACGTGCAAAGCCCGCTGCTGGCGCTGACTGACGCGACCCGGCGGCTGGGCGTCACCCTCAGCGAATCGAACCTGATGAACCCGCTCAAGAGCGTCACCGCCGTGATTGGGCTGTCGGACACCCCGCAGCAGGCGCGGATTCGCGGCTGTGACTTTTGCGCGATGCGGACGCGCTGCAATTTGCGAAAGGCAGGAAAAACCTGTGGAACATAAGCTGACTTTTCTGGATGGCGCAATGGGCACGATGCTCCAGCGCCATGGGCTAAAGCTCGGTGAAATTCCTGAGCTGCTTGCTATCACCAACCCGGATTTGCTGACGAATATCCACCGGCAATATATCGAAGCGGGCACGGAAATCGTCTATGCGAACACGTTTGGGGCGAATCGGCGGAAGATGCAGAAAACGCCCTACACGGTCGCGGACGTGGTGTCTGCCGCCATTGCAGCGGCGAAAAAGGCGTGCATCGGTACATCCGCCCGCGTCGCGCTGGATATTGGGCCCTTGGGCGAACTGCTCGAACCGATGGGCACGCTGCCGTTCGAGACGGCGGTGGACATGTTCGCGGAGATTGTGGACGCGGGCGTGAACGCGGGCGCTGACCTCATCTGCATCGAGACGATGACCGACCTGTACGAGGCAAAAGCCGCCCTGCTTGCCGCAAAGGAGCATTCGACGCTGCCCGTGTGGGTGACGATGAGCTTCGACGCAACCGGGCGCACCTTCACCGGCTGCACAATTCCGTCCATGGCGCGGACGCTGGAGGGCTTGGGTGCGGACGCCATCGGCCTGAACTGCTCACAGGGGCCGAAGCAGCTGCTGCCGCTCTTTCAGGAGCTTTGCCGCGTGACGACCCTGCCCGTGATTGCCAAACCGAACGCGGGTCTGCCCGACCCGGTTGATGGGCATTATGACCTGCCGCCGGAGGAGTTCGCCCGCACGATGGTGGATGTGGTGGGCGCGGGCGTGAGCATCGTCGGCGGCTGCTGCGGCACGAACCCCGACTACATCCGCGCGCTGCACGATGCTGTGCACACCATGACGCCCGGCGCGCGCGACATTCATCACGGCAGCTTCCTCTGCACGCCGACGATGCCGCTGGAAATCTCCGGCGTGCGGGTCATTGGCGAGCGCATCAATCCGACGGGCAAAAAGCGCTTCCAGCAGGCGTTGTTGGCGGGCGATTTGGATTACATCGTCGATGTCGCTATTGCGCAGGTGGACGCGGGCGCGCAGATCCTGGACGTCAACGTCGGCTATCCGGGCGTGGATGAAGTCGCCATGCTCCCGCGCGTGGTCAGGAAATTGCAGGAAGCGGTGGATGTGCCGCTCCAGCTGGATTCCACCAACGCCGCCGCGCTGGAAGCCGCCCTGCGCGTCTATAACGGCAAAGCGGCGGTCAACTCCGTCAACGGCGAAGAGAAAGCGCTGCAAACGCTGCTGCCGGTGGCGAAAAAATACGGCGCGGCGGTCGTCGGTCTGGCGCTGGACGAGAAGGGCTTGCCCAAGACGGCGGCGGAGCGCGTCGAAATTGCGAAGCGCATTGTGGAGGCGGCGGAACGCTTCGGCATCCCCCGCGAGGACGTGTTCATCGACTGCCTGACGCTGACCGTTTCCGCCCAGCAGGATCAGGCGGAGGAGACGCTCGCCGCCGTCCGCACGGTGCACCGCGAAATGGGGCTGCAAACCGTCCTTGGCGTGTCGAACATTTCCTTCGGACTGCCGAACCGCCTGCTGATGACGCAAACGTTCCTGATTCGCGCGCTGAACGAGGGCTTGACGCTGCCTATCATCAACCCGAATCAGAAGGAAATCATGGACGCGGTCGCGGCGTTCCGCGTGCTCAGCGGCGAGGACGAGGCGTGCGCGGCGTATGTCGAGCGCTTTGGCTCGGAAGCCGTGCTTGCCGCCGAAAAGCAGCGCGCCGCCGCTGTTTCGTCTGCCCCGACCGCGAAAGCCGCCGCCGTCACCAACCTCGATGATGCGATTATCCGCGGTCTCAAGGCAGACGCGGCGCGCTTGGCGAAGGAAGCGCTGGCGACCGAAAACGAATTGTCGCTGGTTGAAAAGCACCTGATTCCCGCCTTGGACAAGGTCGGCACGGACTACGAGCGCGGCGTGGCGTTCCTGCCGCAGCTGCTTGGCGCGGCACAGGCGGCGCAGGCGGTGTTCTCCGTCATCCGCGACAGCTTGGCGGCGAAGGGCGGCGAACCCGTCAAGAAGGGGCGCATCGTGATTGCGACGGTCAAGGGCGATATCCACGACATTGGCAAGAACATTGTCCGCACGGTGCTGGAAAACTACGGCTACGATGTGCTGGATTTAGGGCGCGACGTGCCGCCGGAAACGGTGGTGGACGCGGTGGTGAAGGAGAACATCCGCCTTGTCGGTCTGTCCGCGCTGATGACGACGACCCTGCCGAGCATGGAGGAAACCGTGCGCCAGCTGCACACGCTGTCGAATCCGCCGAGCATCATGGTGGGCGGCGCGGTGGTGACGCCGGAGTATGCGCAGAACATGGGCGCGTTTTACGCCAAGGACGCGCGCGCATCGGTGGAAATCGCGAAAAAAGTATTGGGGTAAAGGAGAATTCGCCCATGCGTACCCTGCTGATGGCGGATATTCACGGCAATTTCGCCGCGCTTCGGGCGATTCTTTCGACCCCGGAGGCGCAGTCCTGCGGGCGCGTCATTTCCCTTGGCGATCAGGTGAATTTTGGCCCGGAAAGCCGCAAAGTCGTCGAAACCCTGCGTTCACTCGGCGCGACGATGCTCATGGGCAATCACGAGGAGCGGCTGCTGCATCCGGATGATTTTGCCGGCTACAACTGGGCGATGCTGCGCGTGACGGCGCGGCAGTTGTCAGGCATTTCACTGGCTGATTTGCCGGTGGATGTCCGCATTGGTTCGGCGCTGCTGACGCACGGCACGCCCGGCGACCCGTACCATTTGGTTTATCCGCCGGATTTGCCGGAGGTGCTGAAGACGCTGCCTGAAGACGTGTCGCTGCTGATTTCGGGGCATAATCACCTCTGCTGGGATGTCACTTCCGGGCATCGGCGGGCGTTCAATCCGGGCAGCGCCGGGCTGAATGAGACGGGCACGGGCGCGCGGGCGATGTTCGCTATTTGGGATGGCGACGAGCTCACGCCGTGCAGCACGCCCTACGACGTAACGGAAAACGCCCGCGCGTACCTTTCCGGCGGATTCGCGCAGGAAGCGCCGGAAATGAGCCGGATGTGCCTGCAAGAGATGGAAACGGGGCAGTATCAAGGCGTTTTGCGGCTGATTCGGCATGTGAAGCACGTTGCGGAAGGCATGGGGCTGACGATTGCCGACCGCGAAGCATGGCTGGCGGCGGACGCAGCCGCCCCGTGGCGCGAACCCATTTCAACCGCGGATTTCTGGACACGAAAGGAGAAAGAAGCATGAGCGATACCATCGCAGCCATCGCAACCGCGCCGGGACAGGGCGGCATTGCGATTGTCCGCGTGTCGGGCGACATGGCGGAGGGCATTTTGCGCCGCATCTTCCGCCCGGTCGGCGGGAAACATCCGCTGCCGACGCATCTGCTAACCTATGGGTATATTGTGGACGGCACGGAGCGCATTGACGAGTGCATGGCGGTCATCATGCGCGCGCCCAAATCGTACACACGCGAGGATGTGGTGGAATTCCAGCTGCACGGCGGCGGCTGTGTTGCGCAGAAGGTGCTGTCCCTGTGCCTGTCCTCCGGCGCACGTTTGGCACAGCCGGGCGAATTTACCCGCCGGGCGTTCCTGAACGGACGAATTGACTTAAGCCAAGCCGAAGCCGTGATGGACTTAATCGCCGCGCAGGGCGAGCAGAGCCGCAAAGCCGCCATGCGCCAGCTGACCGGGGGCGCGTCGTCGTTCATCCGCAAGGCGGCGGACGAATTGTACGCCATTCAGGCGGGCGTGGCGGCGTGCATTGACTATCCGGAGGAAATCAGCGAAGAGGAAGCCGCGAGCGACCTTGCGCCGCGCATTGCGCATCTGGCGAAAACGCTGACGGACGCCTGCGACGAGCGCGCCGCGCGGCTGCTGCAATCGGGGCTTCGCGTTGCGCTGTGCGGGCAGCCGAACGTGGGCAAATCGAGCCTGCTTAACGCGCTGCTGGGCGAGGAAAAGGCGATTGTGACCGCGATTCCCGGCACGACGCGCGATTTGGTGGAGGGCACGCTGATGCTCTCCGGCAGCGTCATCCACCTGACGGACACCGCTGGTCTGCACGACACGGACGACCCGGTGGAGCGCATTGGCGTTGACCGCGCGCGACGCGCCTTGGCGGACGCGGACGTGGTGCTGCTGGTGCTGGACATGAGCCGCCCGCTATCCGCCGAGGACGAATCGCTCCTGCGCACGCTGCACGGGCGGAACGGCTGCATTGTGCTGAACAAGAGCGACCTGCCGCCGGTGCTGACGGAAAGCGACCTGCAAGACGCGGCGGACGGCAAGCCGATTCTGACCGTCTCCGCGAGCGTTCCGGACAGTTTGCAGCCGCTGAAAAGCTACCTTGCGTCCCAAGCCGCTGTCAGCGACCAGCTCACCCTGACCCAGCCGCGCCACATCGTAGCCGCGCGCCGGGCGGTTGCCGCGCTGCATCAGGCGGAGGAAACGCTTCGCAGCTATTCGGTGGACTTGGCGGGCGTGGACTTGCAGCAGGCGCAGATGGCGCTGGCGGAAATCACGGGCGATGAGGTGGAGGAAAAGCTGCTCGATGAGGTGTTCGGCAGGTTCTGCGTGGGAAAATAAACAAAATGGGCAGGCACACCGCAAAAAGCGTACCTGCCTTTTCATTTACTTCCGCTCAAACACCGTCTGACTGTCGCTGACGCCCGGGGTCGTCGGGTCAATCACAACGCCCAGGGTGCTCAGCAGGGACAGCAGCGCCGCGCCCAGCTGCATCACCTGCTCCTGCGCTACCGTCGTCTCAATGCCGAACAAGTCCAGCAGGTTGAACACGAACGTGCAGACGACTGCCAGCAGCGTCGTCAGCCAAACCTTGTTGCGGAAACGAAGCGACCAGTTGATTTTCATGCAATCATCCTTTCTGTGCAAATCTTTTTCTTCACGCTGGAAGAAAAATGGGAGGAAAAGCGTTTTGTTTACGTCGAGGTGGGGCTGAATCTTCCCGGCGGCGTTGATGCAGAAATGACCATCATGGGCTTGGGTGGACGCGCGTTCCACCCTTTTTTATGCCGCCATCCGCCCGCGAATCTCCTGCAAGCCATGCTCCGCCTCGTCCATGCGCCCCTCCAGGCGGTAGGTGCGCTCAATCAGGTTGTTGTGCTGGGCGACGCGCTTTTCCAGCTGCGCCAAGCGGTACTGCGTCAGCCGGGAGGACGCCAGCACGCCCGCGCATGACCCCGCCAGCGTGCAGAAGCCCGAAATCAGCGCCACAAGCAGCGATTCGCTCATGCGCCGCCTCCTTCCAGTGCCGCCCACGTCTGTTTGCCGACGATGCCGTCCACCGCCAGACCCCGCTCGGACTGGAAGCCCTTCACGCTGCACCGCGTCATCGTGCCGAAAATGCCGTCTACGGCAAGTTCGTAGCCCGCGCGGTTCAGCAGCGTTTGCAGCAGGCGGACGGAATCGCCCCTGCTGCCCGTGCGGAGGGTCGGACGGGACACGCTGGACGGAGTGGACACGGCGGAATCGCCCGCAGAATTGATGCTGCTGGTTTCAGCCACGTCCTTCAGCCAGCCCCAATAGCGCCATTTGCCGATTTTGCTGTCCGCCTTGACTGCCATGCCTTCGGTGGAGGCGTGGACGATGCGCAGCGGCGACACGCTCGTGACCAGCCCGATGTGGCAGAAGTCGCCCAGCCCGTCTGAAAAGCGCGCGGGCGTTACGGGCTTCCACTTGAACACCGCCATGCCGGGGCGGAGGCCGGCGGCGGATGCAATCGTACCCGAACGGGCGAGGTACTTGCGGAAAATGGTGTTGCTGCCGTGGTAGATGGATGCGCCCTGACGGCGGAACGCGCGGACGAACATGCCGGAACAGTCGATGCCGCGCGCGTCGTTCGTGCCGGGGGATGCGTAGGGGAAGCCGATGCAGGCTTCAAAGTCGCTGATGAGCTGCGAAAGATTGAGCAAGCCAATCACCTCCTGATAATAATGAGCAATGGGATAGTGTGCGTAACCTGTGGATAACCACGCGGAAGCAGTATGCAGATGCGACCAACTGAATCGCGCGAAAGGGTCAAGGGAGGAACTCCCTTGTCACGTTCCCATCTTCTCGATGACCTTCAGCGTGATGACGGAGGTCACGAAGCCGCCGGGGTTTGTGGGCATCATCAGCAGGGAGTGCTGACCGGAATCAACCGCGCCGGTAGACGTGCGGCGGAGGTAGGGGAGCGCATCGAGCGACTGCGTTTTGCCCCACACGCTGTACGGAATTTCCGTGCCGTCCACCATGATGGTTTGGATGTATACGCCGTTGTCCGCCGCCATCCGCATCACGCAGGACAGCACCGACGGGTACTCATCCAGCGTGAAGGGGTGCGAAATCGGGGCGGCGTAGGTGCCGGTCGCGCGATTGCGGAAGGTCAATTCCGTCAGCTTGCCGCCGATGAGCTTGCTCGCGTTCACCTCGCGCAGCAAATCGGCGATTTCGTCCGACAGCGCAGGCTGACGGTTCGCCAGTGTCAGCGTCACCCGACCGGGCTGCCCGAACACGTCCGGAATGTGCATGGCGACAATGCGCTCCACCAGCACCGTATTTTCCTCCGGCAGCGCCAGCCGAAAACGCTGCCCCAGCCGGAACGTATCCAGCGTTTCGCCCGTGATGCGCGAGAGGTCAATGCCCTGCAGCTGCACCGTCGCGGTCGGCTGACTGTGCCGCTCCAAGTAGCGCTCCGCCACGCGCTTCAGCGTATCTGCATCCATGATTTGGTCGCTGGTGAACGTCCGCGCGGCAATGCCCCACGTTTTCGTGTCCGCCGCGTCGATGTATTCGCGCCCCAGCAGCGGGGTCAACGTTACGCGGTCAAGCCCCTGTCCACAGCCATAGGGGAACACGCGCGTGCAGAGCCGGCTCGCGTCGCGGGTGACGCGCACGGTGCTGATGTTGCGCGTCAGCCGCCCTTCGCACGAAATTTCCTCCGGCAGCTTGCGCAGATGCAGCTTCCACGGCAGCTTCGTCTGGTCGAACGCCCAGCAGAGGTTCGGAGGCAGCATGTCCAGCAAGCTCGTCAGCGCGGCGTAAATCGACTGCGTTTGCCCAATCGCGGAAATCACCAACCCCTCGTCCGCCTCGATGTCGCCAACCCGCCAGCGGATGCGCGTTTGGTAGCTCAGGATGCGCTTGAGGATGGTCTGCACGTTTTCCGCGTACGTCAGCGCGGGCAGCATGTCGTCCGCCAGCGTTGCCATCCCGTGCTCCAGCTGCACCACGCGCCGCAGCCCCGGCTCTTCGCTGATGCTGGAAACGCGGTAAATCTCGCTGTCCCCGAAGCCGTCACAAAGGCGCACGAAGTCCCGCACACAGACGGGCGCATCCTCCGGCGGCAGCACCATTTCCGCCATCGACAGCGGCTGAAGCGAACGGTCAACCGTCAGGCGAATCGGGTGCAAATCCGCGCGCGGCTTCATTTTGTCGTCCAGCAGACACGGCAGATTCATCAGCAATACCTCCCTTTGCACCGCCCGGACACAAACGCCGCAGAGCCGGCTTCCACGCGGATTTCGTTCAGCACACCCGGCCGCAGCAGCAAATCATCCGCGCTTTCGGGCGTGCGATAGGGCAGAATGGACACCGTGCTGTCATCCGACACCATTTCCGCCGCGAAAACGCCCGCGTCGTGGTGAATCCGAATTGCCGCGCCGGGGGCAAGCGTCAGCCCCTGAAAGCTGATTTTCCCCGCGGCGGATATGGTCAGCGCCGTGATGGCAGCGTCGCCAATGTTGCGAATCAGCAGGTTCAGCGGCGTTTCGGGCGCGTCGCCGGGGACGGCAAGGAGCTTAGACGGCGCATCGGACGTGTTCGGCATCAGGAAACTTGTCTCCGCCGCGTCCTCCCAGTAGGGGCAGGAGAAGGCGGTGAAAACAAGCGAGAGCGTCTCCAGCCAGTTGAGCGTGCTCATGGTCGGATACTGTGTGCAGACGACGCGCAGCACTCGCTTGCCGTCCTCATGCAGCGTCAGCACGCCGCCCGCTTCCGCCCACGCCGCCACAAGGTGCAGCAGCTGATGCCGCGCGGCGATGTCGTATTCTTCAATCAGGAAGCGGACGCGCAGGGACAGCTGCTCCCGCTGGCGGCGCAGCAGGTGCAGCCCGCCGCCGATGCGGCTCGCCGTCACCGTCCGCACGGCGGGCGCAAGCTCCTCCACATCCAGCAGGTGAATCCGTGCGTCAAGGTCGCGCAGGGTCGTGCCGTTCAGGGCACAGTAAAGCCGGTCAGCCAAGGGGAATGCACCTCCTTTCTCATGTGTACCTCCGCTGATTTACCTGCCGCGCGATAATGGCGGAGATAATCGGCGTGAGTGCCTCCGCCAGCGCGTCGTAGTCAATCTGCGGCGTTTCGGTGGATTCGGGATTTTGCGGGGCGCCGGCAAGTACGTCAGGCTGCGTCATGCGTCTCCTCCTTCCACCAGTACAAGCGCGCGGGCAGATTTACGTCGCCCGGACGGTCATTCTGCGCCAGAAACGTGAAGGGCAGCTTGCCCGCGCCATCAGGCACACTCGTCAGCGACGCACCGGAAACGCAAAGCGGGTTGCGCAGTTCAATCACCAGCAGCCCCCGGCTTGTCGTACCAATCCAGCATAGGCGGGAAAGCGGCTTGCGCGCCTGCTTCGGCGTGAGGGTCGTTACGCGCTCGGTCATTTCCGTGTCCGACGGCAGCAGGCGCGCCAGATTTTCGGGCGTTACGTCCAGCATTGTGCCGCTGAGGGTGACGCGCCAGTCAATCAAGCGGATGCTCCCCGCAAACGGCAGCCGGTGCGAACCGCTCTCCGGGTCGAACTCGCGCGGCACAGCGCGGAAGATGCCGCCGCCGCACGTCGTGCCGATGCGCTTCGTATCGTCCGCGACGGCCTCCGCCATGCAGTCCAGCGGGTCGCGGCTGGAAAGCGCCTTGTCAAGGTCGAAGCCGCAGAGCAGCATCCCTTCGCCCAGCTGCAAGCACTCTGCGGACGCAGGATGATGGGAAATCAGCAAAGAAATTCCTCCTTTCGCAGGGAATAGCATTGATTCGGGTAGTGGGTGAACGCCATCGTCATCCGCAGGAAGGTGATGCCGCCCTTTTCATGCCCGATGGCACATTGGGGGGATTGCAGCAGCGCCAAGCCGCCGCCGTAGTGCACCAAACTGCCGGAAAAGCGCATCACCCGCGCCATTTTCTCGGCGATCCGCGTGTGGCTGTCCCCGCCGCGCTCATAGCAGCAGAGGGCGATTTCGCCCGTGCCGCCGAACGCCGCGGGGATTTTGGCGGATATCACCGCGTATGGGTACGGCGCGTCCGGCGGAACAGTTCCTTCATAATATACATCGCCCAGCAGGGCGGAAAAGCGGCTGACCAGCGCGCGAAGCAGCGTCATGCGTCCGCCTCCACTCTCTCCAAGCGCACCTCGGCGTAGGGGAAACCCGCGCACAGCGGCGTTCGCCTGTCCTCCGGGCGGGAGCAGACGCGGTAGTGCGCGCCGTCCTTCTCGCGGCGGATGATGTCGTCCAATTTCAGCGGCGTTTCCGGCGCACACAGCAGATACGGTGTCACGCGGATGAACGGTTTTCCGCCGCGCTCGCCCTCTTCGCCCAGCGCATCCGCCAAGGCGGCGCGGAAGGGCAGCTCGGTCACATCCTGCTGGAGCTGCCCGCCGCAGGGGTCGGGGCAGGAAGCGGATTTCAGCAGCGTAAACGGCTCGAAGTAGTCCGTCAGCATCAGCCCTTCACCTCCGGAAACATCCGCAAATACGGGCGCAGGCGGCGCTCAAAGACCTTTTCCCACGCACTCGAACTCTGGCTGCGGCTGTACGAGCCGAATTTCTCCGTCAGCAGCGTGTCGTCCGGGTGCTTGTCCGCCCAGTCGCGAATTTCGCGGCACAGGCGCAGGAAATCCGCCGTCGGGGACAGGAGATGGAGCAGTCCGCGCCAGCTCCCATCCGCCGCATCCGGCAGCTTCCCGTTTTCGTCCAGCTGGTGGACGCCATCGAGCGAGCCGGAGCCCTCGATGGCGACCCACGCGCCGGGCGCAAGAGGCGGGTCAAGGTCAATGATGCCGTCCGCAACGGTGAACGTGCCGGTCAAAGTCGACGCAATGAAGTAGTTGCGCATCTGCCGCATCACGTCCTGTACGGTTACGGTCATCAGGGGAATCCTCCTTTCGGATTAAGCCGTAATGGTGTGGATATACACGCCATCGGGCTGCACGACCTTGCAGCCGCACAGGTTCAAGCCCTTCACGCCGTCGCAGAAGCCCTTTTCCGGGCGGTACGCGTCCGTGCGGGCAATCTGGTTGGCGAACGTGACCGCATCGGGAATCATGGCGATGATTTCGTTCGTCAAATCAGCGCTGACGTAAATGTCAAAGCCTGCCGCGCGCCCGATTGCGCCCTCCGCCAGCCGCGCTTCCGCCGCCGCGGAGCCGTTGACGAACCGCTCGTCCATCAGCAGCTGACCTTCAATCGCAATCGGCACAATCAGCTTGCGCTCAAAGCGCGGGACGTGCTTGAGGTCAAGCGCGTTCTTGATGCTGATGAGCAGCCCGTACAGTCCGCCCTTGTCCGCCGTCGGAATCGCGCCGGACACTTTCGTGCCCGCGCCCTTGCGGATGGTAGCGAGAATGTACTTCTCGGCATCCTCCGCCAGCTGATAGGCGGCGTTGCGCATCGCGCCGTCCATCAGGTCAACGCGCGCCTGTGCCGCGTCCACGTCGCCGATGAGGAAGTTGTAGTACGCGCCGTGGTCGATGCTCAGCACAATGTCCGTGCCGCTGAGGGCTTCCGGCTCGGCGAGGTCCTTCGTCGGGTCGTAGGGGCGGACGGTAATGTCCGACAAGTTGGAGATGTGAACGGTGTCGCCCCACTGGCTGATTTCGCCCTCGTAGTTGCGGGAGCAGAGCGAGCCGAACACCAGCGCCTTGTGGAAGTTCTCCTGAAGGCGCGCAGACCAAACCTTGGGGATGAAGCTGGAAATAGCCATATGGTATTAATCTCCTTTCGATAGTACGGAGCAGACACTGCTCCAGTTTCGGTTGATGTCCTCCTGCGACATGCGGCGCACATCCTCCTTTGTCAGCGGCGGCGCGGCGGTCACAGGCGGGGAAACGACGTCGGTCGGCAGGCGCGTCGGCTGCGCGAAGAACGCGCCGTACTGCGCCTTGAGGGGGGTAAGCAGCGCATCCGGGTCGGTGATTTCGTCGCCGTCAAACACGCTTTCGTCGGGGTGGAGGGCAAGCAGCAGCAGATCCAGCGCGTGAGGATTTGCCCCGGCGCTTTGCAGGGCAGCGCGAAGATTCGCATGGCGCGTCTGCTGGTGCTTTTCCGTCTCCACCTGCTGACGATAGGAATCAAACTGCCCGCCCAGCGCCGACAGTTCCTCGCGGGCGCTGTCACGGGCTTGGCACGCCTCGTCGCGCGCCTGTGTCATTTCGGCAAGCGCCGCCCGGATGCTTTCGAGCTGCGCCGCCTCGCCGCGTGCGGCATCGCGCTCCTGCCGAAGCGCGTCGATGGATTCCGCGTGAGCGGCAATGATGCGTTCCGCCGCATCAGGCGAAATCTGCAATTCCTTCAGCAGACTGCGGGTCAGGGACATGGAAGTACCTCCTTATAAGTTGAAGCGTTTCTGCAAGGGGAATCGTCCGCGTTCCCTTTGCTGCGAGAAAAATCAAGTGGGGGAGTGTCCGCTGCGAAGGGGTCGAGGGGACGATTGCAGACTTCGTCTGTTTTCATTGCCCCCTCGTCGCCTCTGCAGAGGCGAAACCCCTGCTTGCGGGAAAGACCAGCTATGGTCGGAAGTCAGGCAATCTGGTCGCGCCCATTTGGCGCGACACTGCATAGATGTTGGGTAGAGCAGCTTGGGGGCGCTCCTGAGGGAGCGCAAAGTTACTGGCAGGGACGCTTCGCTGCCTGCGCCTTTGTTGAGCGCTTCCTTGGAATTGGTCGCCCGCGAAACGGTTGGGGCGTTGCCCCAAACCCCAGCAGGGACGCTGTCCCTGCACCCTGCAAGGGGCATTGCCCCTTGACCCGTTTTTTGTGCCCCGGCTTGAGCGCGTTTCAGCGGCGCTATGGGATAGCGGCGTTAAACCGGGTTCCCCGCGCCCTTCACCAATCCCCCAATCTCCTCATCCGCGATATACGGATTCAAGCGCAGCGCCGTCCGCTGGTCAATATCCTGCCGCATATTCTGAATATCCGCCACCAGCTCACTCTCATTGGCAATCGCCTGCCGCTTGAAGTGAATCTCCTCCGTCTCCAAGTGCAGCAGCGTCAGCAGCTCCTGCATAAAGTGCCGCACCTGCCACTCGTACCTGTCCGCCTTCAAATTCAAGTTCGCCATCGCCGCGCGAATCGCCACATTCGTCAAGCTCCCGCCCGTCAGCGAAGCCATATCCAGCGCCATGTAGTCGTTGTACAGCGCCCGCTCCAGCAGGTTCAGCGCCGCCTGACGCGCGGCATAGGGCACCTCAATCGTGTGCGGCTCGGCGGTTGCACCGCTGCCCGAACCATCGGAGAGGTTCGCCACCGCCTTGATGCGGCTGATTTCCTCCAGCATTTCGGCAATGTCCTCCGTCGTGCCGCTGAAGTTGTTCAGCACCCAGTAAACGTCGTTGGCGCGGGCGAGGTTGTCCGCAAAGTCGGAGAGAATGTTGTCGTACGCGTCGATTTTCGCCTGAATCGCCGGCGTCAGTTCGCTTTTCCCCTCCTGATTCGCGTAGAGGGGGATGAGCGGCAAGCGCCCGTAGCCTTGACGCTCCACGTCGAGGGTATCGCCAAGCGCGTCGCGGCGGAGCGTGCGCACATACGCCGTTTTCTCCCGGACGACATCGACCTGCTTGCCGCTGACGCGCAGGATGGTCACGCCGTCCTGCTCGAACAGGCGCAGGAACATCGGGCGTTTTGCGCCAAGCTGCCAGAACTGTACGCCCAGCATGAGTTCGCCGGTCATTTCGTCCAGCAGGGGGAAGAAGCCGCTGCCCGCCGCCCGCGCCATCTCGATGATTTCCAGATGGTCGGCGTTCCAGTAGCCGTAGCTGACCCCGTGCAGCAGGGCGCATTCGCCCAACCGGGAGAGAAGGTGGTCGAAATCCGCGCCGAGACGTTTTTTCGTCTCCTCCGGCAGCGAAACGCCTTCGGAGAGCAGAAACTGGTTCTGCTGCGTGACGAAGCGGAACAGGAAGCTGCTGCCGATGCGGTTGCCGACGACGTCTTCCGTTCCCGCGCGGACGTGCCGCCGTCCGTCCGTGCCGCGCGTCTCGATTTTCCGGGCGCGGAGGATGGTCTTGCGTGCAATCGTGGGATTTTCGCCCCGGAAGTAGCTGCTGGCGCTCAGCGCGCGGACGAACTCCGCCGACGCCTTGAACTTCTCGATGGCCTTGCACAGCAGGGCGATTTTGTCCTCCGCGGCGAGGTAGTCTTGGTAGGTGTAGGTGGTAAACATGTGTCCTCCTTTAATATGGATGATGTTGTGCGCTTTGCGGATGATGGCGTTCTCACAAGCCGCAATCAAAGTCAACTCCGGTAGTGGCGACCCGAAGGTTTCCAAAGGGCGATCGGAAAGCC
>OLQD01000051.1_pt1 | contig 100848 bp, 66 predicted proteins | sample 1672841 | NCBI WGS metagenome assembly OLQD01 (sample SAMEA3136729, study PRJEB25190) | human gut metagenome | biome: human gut; feature: human-associated habitat; material: faeces | place: Austria | collected 2013 | reverse complement strand
CATTTAACCAGCCAGGTGTAGAAAGCTACAAGAAGAACATGTTCGCATTACTTGGCAAACCAGGAAACGAAGAACTTGGCAAAGAGCTTCTTTCCAGAATCAATGGTTAATAAAGTTAGATAGAAGATGACGATAAGCCGGCGGCATACGCATGAAAACGCGGATGCCGCCGGTTTTCAAAATAGTCGAAAGGTTTATTTTGAAGCACATGAAGATAGTATTTTATATAAAACAGGTGTTGAAAATGGCGATGCAGCAGATCTATCTGCCGATGCTCTACAAACGGTATGCCGGAAAGCCGGTCGAAAAGGGACTGGTAATTTTTGCCGATGCACATCATGAGGATCTACCTTTTTCCATGAGAAAAATGTATGAAACACTGCAGGGAAATCCAGAGTATAAGAATGAAACGTGGGTCACTGATTTTGGAAAGATGGGATATGGCAGCCTGTTAAAATGGTTGAAGCAGTTTATGAAACGGTATGCGGTCGCCGAATATGTGTTTATCTGTGATAATTTCCTTCCGGTTTCTGCCTGCACAAAACGTCCGGAGACGAAGGTTGTGCAGCTCTGGCATTCCGGAGGACTGCTTAAGAAAAGCGGATATGACACGACGGAAGATATTCCGAAGATGTATAAAGGTGATTCGGTTTACAAAAACTATGATCTGCTGACAGTCAGTGCATCATGCTGTGTGCCGGTATTTACAAAGACGATGCGGCTTGCACCGGGTGTTGTACAGGCAACCGGGATCAGCCGTTCAGACTGTTATTATGATGAAGCGTGGAATCAGGCAAACCGTGAGGAATTTTACCGGAAATATCCAGATGCAAAAGGGAAAAAAGTCATCCTGTGGGCTCCGACATTTCGTGGAAATGCAGCTATGCCGACGCTCTGTGGAATGGAAGAAATACAGAGCGCCATGAAAGAAACCTCAGACCGGTATTACTGGGTGATCAAGCTGCATCCGCATCTGGAAGAAAAGGGAATGAAGTCGAACTGCGATCTGCCATCCGAGAAAATATTTGCAGTTGCAGATCTGCTGATCACGGATTATTCGTCGGTATTATTTGACTATATGGTATATGAGAAGCCGTTTTTATTCTTTGCACCGGATTTTGATTCCTTTGACCATGCCAGAGGATTCTATGTTCCATATGATTCTTTCCCATGCCAGATCGTATCCGATGGAACGAAGCTGGCGGCTGCGATAGACCGGGAATTCACACAGAATAGGACAGATGAGATCCGGAAATGCCTGAAATACCATATGCAAATGTGTGATGGACAGGCAACGGAGCGGATTTTGGAGGTTGTGAAAAACCTATAGTTGAATTTTTTGTGAATACGTTATAATATTAATATATCTATGCAGAATGGGATAAGTATATACAGGAACATTCTGTGAGGGGATTGCCAGACGGCAGTCCGGTTTCATGAAAATAATTAGAGAAAAAAGGAGAAAACAGTAGATGAATATAGCAATTATTTTTGCAGGTGGAAGCGGAGTAAGAATGGGAGCAGGTGTCCCAAAACAGTTTCTTGAGATCAATGGAAAGCCAATTCTGATCCATACATTACAGTTATTCCAGTATCATGATCAGATCGATGCGATCTATATTTCTGTTCTGAAGGATTATATTCCTTATGTAGAGGATCTTGCAAATGAATATCACCTTACAAAGGTAAAGCATGTATTAGCAGGTGGAGCAACTTCACAGGATTCTATTTACAACGCACTTAAGATGGCAGAGTCAGAGTGTCCGGAGGATTCTATCGTGCTGATCCATGATGGCGTTCGTCCATATGTATCTTATGATGTTATTGCAAACAATATTGCAACCGTTAAGAAATATGGAAATGCGATCACATCAACAGCCTGCTATGAAACGATTATGATCAGTGAGGATGGTATCGAGATCGATTCCGTGCCACCAAGAAAGGATACTTATTCTGCACAGGCTCCACAGTCCTTCTATCTGAAGGATATCATTGCAGCACATGATGTTGTCCGCGCTACACCAACCGGTTATGAAGGAATGGTAGATGCATGTACGATCATCAGAAGCCAGAATATCGTTGCACATATCGTAGAAGGCAACAGAGGAAATATCAAGGTAACAACACCGGAGGATGTATACATGTTCCGTGCGTTATTGCAGTATAAGGAAAATGAGCAGGCATTTGGTCTTGGAATTACAAACAAGATTGATACCAGAATGAGTCAGTATAAGAAAGACAATGAGAAATAGATCATAGACTCACATACAAATATGAATAAAGACAGGGCATTTTTCAGGATGCCCGGAAAGGATTATCTCCATGAATGATAACAGACATACAGACACCAGACATGAAATATATTTACAGATGCCGCTTTATGTGATCGCATTATTTGTACTTTGTGATATCTGGATGCTGACGGTCAGTGTTGTTGCAGGAATTGTAGGGATCATATTTACTGCAGTGTACTCGGTTGTGGTGATAGTCCTTTATATTTCTTCCAGAGTGTCCAGTGAAGCCGCATACGCAAATCGTGCAATGGAAAATGGGCGGGTTCAGAAAGATCTGATCCGTGAGTTCCCGATTCCATATGCGATACTGGATAAGACAGGCAGGATCGCATGGGCGAATGATGAATTTGCTCATATTACGAACACCAGCAAGCGGAAGCTGATGCGTCTGACTGCGATGCAGGTATTTGAGGGACTGACCCATGAGATGATACCGGGTGAGTGTGATGAGCCGGTACATGCGGATATTGAATACGATGGAAAAGAGTACAGGGTTGAGATTAAGAATATTCGCGTAAATCCGGATGGACCGGTAGACAGTGTCCAGGAACAGGAGACCTCAGAACATGAGGAGGAAATGGAGAATCTGCCGGTTACAGAGGACCAGCCACAGGAGAAGAAAACGATCAAACGGAAAAAACATACAGGAGTTACAAACTTCACCGCTATGTATCTGTTTGATATGACAGAACGGAATAAACTGGCAAAAGAGAATGAAGAGCAGAAGCTGGTGACCGGTCTGATCTACATTGATAATTACGATGAGATATTTGATGACCTGGAAGAGGTAAGACATTCTCTGCTGGTTGCTCTCGTCGATCGAAAGATCAATAAATATATGGCAAACGTAGATGCCATTGTACGTTCCTTTGAGAAGGACAAGTACATGTTTGTTATGCCGAAAAAATATCTTCCACAGCTTCAGGAGAATAAGTTTGCGTTGCTGGATGAAGTAAAAGCAATCAATATCGGAAATGATCTTCCATTGACGCTTTCAATCAGTCTGGGCACGGAATATAAGAGCTTTATAGAAGATTTTGAAGCTGCCCGTTCTGCAATGGAACTTGCACTTGGACGAGGTGGTGATCAGGTTGTATTAAAGTCGAATGACAAGATCACTTATTACGGCGGACGTAGTCAGGGCACTGAGAAATCAACCAGAGTAAAAGCCCGTGTTAAGACACTGGCATTCAAGGAATTACTGGAAACAAAAGAAAAAGTTATCATTATGGCGCATAAGAATCCGGATATGGATGCATTTGGATCGGCGATCGGCGTATACCGGATGGTAAATTCCATGAATAAGGAGGCACATATCGTAATCAATGAAGTGTCCTCTGCCATCAGTCCGATCTATGGTAATTTTACTGCCAACAGTATGTATGGGGATGATATGATCATCAACAATGAGCAGGCGATCGAGATGATCAATGCTGATACCATGCTGGTTGTTGTGGATGTCAATAATCCAAGTCTGACGGAATGTGAGGAGCTGATCTCCTATGCAAAGACGGTAGTTGTATTCGACCATCACAGACAGACCAAGGATGTCATTGCCAATGCAACCCTTTCTTATGTAGAACCATTTGCATCATCTGCATGTGAAATGATCGCAGAGATGTTGCAGTACATGGATGAAAAAATTAAGTTGCGTCCGTCCGAGGCGGATGCTATGTATGCCGGGATCCTGATCGATACGGATAATTTCCTGACAAAGACAGGCGTGCGTACCTTTGAAGCGGCCGCATATTTAAGAAGAAGCGGTGCGGATGTTATGCGTGTCCGTAAGATGTTCCGGAGTGATATTGATTCTTACAGACAGAAGGCAGATGGTGTCAGAAATGCCGAGATGGTTCTCGGAATGTTTGCGGTATCTGTATTTGAACCGAAAGAAGGTCCGGAGTCACCGATCGTATTGACAGCGAAGGTGGCAAACGAGATGTTAAATATAGCAGGCGTGCGTGCCTCCTTTGTCATTGCACAGCTTGGAGATGATGTTAAGATATCAGCCCGGTCGATCGATGATGTAAATGTACAGATCATCATGGAACGTATGGGTGGCGGTGGCCATGCGAATATTGCAGCCGCACAGTTTACGAATACAACAAAGGAAGAAGTAAAGGAACAGCTTGTCAATTTACTTGAGGAGATGTATAAGGAAGGAGATATTTAATATGAAGGTTATCTTACTGGAAGATGTAAAGAGTCTCGGAAAAAAAGGAGAGCTGGTAAATGTCAGTGACGGTCATGCCAGAAATTATATCATCCCGAGAAAGCTGGGACTTGAGGCAACACCGAAGAACCTGAATGATTATAAGTTAAAGAAAGCGCATGAAGAAAAGGTTGCAGCAGAGAATCTTGCAGCAGCAAAAGCGCTGGCAGCAGAGCTTGAAAAGGCATCTGTAGCCGTCGGTATCAAGGTAGGAGAAGGCGGAAGGGCATTTGGTTCTGTATCCTCCAAGGAGATCTCAGATGCGATCAAGAGCCAGTTGCATTATGATATTGATAAAAAGAAAATCGTGCTGAAGGATGCGATCAAAGCAATGGGAACATTTACTGTTAAGATCAAGCTGCATCCACAGGTACAGGCAGAGCTAACAGTAAAGGTAGAAGAGGCTGACTAATGGAAGACGCATTTATCAGGAAGAAACAACCATATAACCTGGATGCAGAACAGTCAGTTATCGGTTCTATGATCATGGATCGTGATGCGATCGTAGACGTATCGGATATACTTACGAAGGAAGACTTTTACAGTGCACAGAATGCGATTCTGTATGAGAACATGATCGAGCTGTTCAAGGAAGGAATGGCGGTCGATCTGATCACGCTGAATAACCGGCTCCGGGAGAAGAATATTCCGGAAGATGTGGCGGGTATGAGTTATATTGCAGATATCATAGCCGCAGTGCCAACCTCGGCAAATGCCAAGTATTATGCGAAGATCGTAGCAGATAAAGCGGTGCTTCGCCGTATGATCAAGATGTGTGAGGATGTTGAAAAGGACTGTTATCTGGATACGGATGACGTGGATGGTCTGCTTGAGACAGCAGAGAGTGGGATCTACAAGATCGTACAGCAGAGAAACGGTGCAAATGATTTTGCGTCAATCGATTCGATCGTATTAGATGTTATCGATCAGATCGAGGCTGCATCCAGACAGAACACCAGAGTTACCGGTGTGCCGACCGGATTTATCGATCTGGATAACATGCTGACAGGTCTGCATGGATCGGAACTGATCCTGGTAGCGGCTCGTCCTGCTATGGGTAAAACTGCATTTGTCTTAAATATCGCACATCATGTAGCTGTAAAGAAGCGTATTCCGGTAGCAATATTCAGTTTGGAAATGTCGAAGGAACAGTTGGTAACACGTATGATCGCGCTGGATTCACTTGTTAATTCACAGAAGATCCAGACGGGACAGCTTGTAGATGATGAATGGGATAAGATCATGGAGAGTACAGAGGTTATTGCTGATGCCCCGATCTTTGTTGATGATAATTCTGCGATCACGGTAGCCGACCTGCGTTCCAAATGCAGAAAATTAAAACAGAACAACGACCTGGGGCTTATTATCATCGACTATTTACAGTTGATGAGCACGAACAAGCATGTAGAGTCCAGACAGCAGTTTATTTCTGATACATCGCGAGCATTAAAGGTGCTTGCAAGAGAACTGAATGTTCCGGTTATTACCCTGTCACAGTTGAACCGTGCAGTTGACTCCAGACCGGATCATAAGCCGGTGCTTGCCGATCTGCGTGAATCCGGTGCGATCGAGCAGGATGCCGATGTTGTTATGTTCATCTATCGTGATGATTATTACAATCCGGATACCGAGAAAAAAGGTATCGCTGAGATCATCATCGCAAAACAAAGAAAAGGTGCGACAGGTTCCGTTGATCTTGTATGGATGCAGGATTACACGAAGTTTGCAAATAAAGAGCACCCGCAGATGTAACGGATCAGAAAAAAGATATTAATACGGAATGTATAAATATAAATCGAGAAAGAAAGTCCGAATAAATCGGAAGATCAGAGGAGAAAATTAAAATGGTAGTAGAACCAAGAGTAAAGGATTATATCTGTACCACCGCTCATCCGGTTGGTTGTGCAGAAAATGTAAAGAATCAGATTAAGTATGTAAAGGCACAGCCAAAGGTTGAGGGACCAAAGAAGGTACTTGTGATCGGAGCATCGACCGGATATGGACTCGCTTCCAGAATCGCAGTTGCATTTGGCTATGATGCAGATACACTTGGTGTTATGTTCGAGAAGGAATCCAATGGAAGAAGAACAGCGACCGCAGGCTTCTATAATACAAGAGCATTTGAAGAAGAAGCAAAGAAGGCTGGTCTGTATGCAAAATCCATCAACGGAGATGCATTCTCACTGGAGATCAAACAGCAGGTAATTGATACGATCAAGGCAGATCTTGGAACTGTCGATATGGTTATTTACAGCCTTGCAGCACCAAGACGTGTAACACCGGATGGGCATAAGTATTCTTCTGTACTTAAGACTGTAGGTGAGGAGTATTCCAATAAGACTTTAGTTCTGAAGGACAATACAGTAACAATGGCACATATCCCGGCAGCAACCGAGGAAGAGATTGAGAACACCATCAAGGTTATGGGTGGTGAGGACTGGATCGACTGGATGCAGGCATTATCAGATGCAGGTGTTCTGGCAGAGCATGTGACAACTGTTGCATATTCTTATATCGGACCAAAGATCACATTCCCAATCTATGCGGAAGGTTCGATCGGTATGGCAAAGAAGGATCTGTACAGATCAAGTGATATTATCAATGAGAAGTTTGCAAATGTTACATCTTATATTGCAATCAACAAGGCACTTGTAACACAGTCCAGTGCAGCAATTCCTGTTGTTCCGTTATACATCACGCTGTTATATAAGCAGATGAAGGCAAAGGGTGTTCATGAGGGCTGTATCGAGCAGATGGCAAGACTTTTCCTTGATAAGATGGCTGGAGAAGCAGAGACAGACGAGAATGGATTTATTCGTATGGATGACTGGGAAATGGCAGATGACATTCAGGAAGCAGTTGCAAAGAACTGGGATGCGGTTACCAGCGAAAATGTAAAAGAACTTGCAGATATCGATGGATACTGGGATGAGTTCTACAATATGTTCGGATTTAAGATCGATGGTGTAGATTACAGTGCAGATGTAGATATTATGTAAGGAAACAATTGTGACAATAGACGGGTTCATCGGAAGGTGGATCCGTTTTTTACTTTATTCACAAAATATGTTCTGTAAAAAAGCGTTCCGTTCAGGTGTGAAAATCACAAGGGTTTGGGCAAGGGTTTGGTTTTTATGTCTGAAAGGTTTGCTATACAAAAACAGGAATAAATAATATAATCTATAAGCGTCAGGGTTATGGGGGTATGTATGAAACAAATGAATAACGAGATAATTTATCCACGATCGGAAGAAGAAGTGTTGCTGATATTAGCGACAGCAAAAAAAGAAGGCCATCTGTTAGAGATTGTTTTTGATGAGTTTGTGAAGAAACCATTTTCTATGCCGGTACTTTGGGGGTGCCGGGCATATTTCTACGGGCTGAAAAAAGAAGAGCTGTCCGCACATCCGGTTCTGTTTACTCATCTTGCATTGCTATCTGCTATGGATGGGGACTTGAGTCAGGCAAAAGCATATGTACAGTTTATGGGGAAGACACCGCGGCTGGTGAAAATGGATACATATGATATGATGGACATTTGTCGTATCAAAACAGAACTTGTCATGCCATATATAAGTGATGCAATGTTTTTTCGGATCGTAAGCTTTCTAATTGAAGAAGAACTGGTGCCTGTGATGGGTCTTACGCTTTCAGCATGCAGACCAAGTATACTGAATGGTTTTCGCGACTTTACAAGATATGGAAAATATCTGAAAAAAAGCAAGGACGAGATAACAGAAGCCGCATGCCGATTATATGGTGGAAGTGTTGGACAGAAAGTGTATGAGATCATGCTGGCAGAGTGGTATTATCAGAACAATAATTGTTTTGAAGCACTGATTCTTGTTACCGGAACGATTCCATTGATCGAGCAGGAGAGGGATATGCGTTGTCTGTTTGTGGCACTTGCACTTCAGATGAAGATCCTTTTGGTAAATGGACAGACAAAAGCTGCACGTCCTTTGGTGGAAAAGATTCGGAAACGGATACAGATTACGGGATGGGATGAATTAACTTCAAGTCTGAACGCAATCGAATGTCTTGGTGCCTGTTATGATGGGCGACTACAGGATGTAGAGCGTTGGTTAGATGAGATAGCACCGGATGAGAATAAGGGCATCTTCATGATGGATATGTATGCATGGATGGTTAAGGTGCGATGTTATATACAGACAGGCAAATATATGGCTGCCTATGTATTGACACACCAGCTTATTGCATTGTTGATTCCGGGCAGACGTTATATGGATTTGTGTGAATGCTATATGTTGTCAGCTATCATATATTATAAGATGAAGAATATGGAAGGCATGTGTGAGGAGCTTTCCAAGGCTATTGTGCTTGCAAAAAGGTGCGGTTATATCAGACTGCTTGCGGACACGGGCAATTGTATGGTACAAATGCTGACAATTTATCAGAAAGAATATGAAGAAGATTCCTTCATAAGTGAGATTAAGGAACTTGCATATTCGGTCGGTACTTATTTCCCTGATTATTTAAAATCTCCATATGAATATTATGAACCTCTGACTCAGATGGAAGAGAAAGTCTTTCGTTTGATGGCACAGGGCTTAAGTAATGATGATATTGCACGACAACTGGGCAAAAAGACGGGAACTGTGAAGTTCCATAGCTGTAATATCTTTCGTAAGCTGCAGGTTCCGACGCGTCAGGAGGCAGTCGAACGCGGTCGGGAGATTGGTCTGTTATAAAACAGACGCTTTAATATATAAGAGCATTTGGCTCTTTTATATAGAAAAATAAAAAGGAGGAAATAAGATTGAAACAGAAAATTAAATTTGTGAAGCGTTTCATGTCAGTGGTAGTGGCTGCAGTTATGGTGTTTGCAACGGTTGCAGGTATCGGTAACTTTTTTCCGAATATAAAGTCGGAAGCGGCGACACGTCAGACGCTGTATATCTGTGATATTAAATCCGGTGGATTTAGTGCCAATTATGCAGGATATACAAGACTGTCTAGTGATGGAAATGCGGGAAATGTAAACAGGGGATGTGGTAAAGGTTCAGATGAATACATCTGGGTAAAGACGACCACAGATCCGGCACAGGCATATACAAGGATATGGTCTGTATGGCAGAATAATTCAGGTACTTCAAGCAGTCTTGACGGATATAGCGTTGAGAGAAAGACGGGTGACCTGAATGATGGTGTAGGTTCAAAATCCGGTTATATCTACATCTATGCAACAAAGGACAGGAATGCTGGAGATCCAATCTCATCACTTGGTATCTGGAATGACACTGATAAAAAGCTGCAGTATGCCGGAGGAAATTCAGGAAGCAGTCTTAAAAGCCAGAATGCAGAGAGGGTCGAGAATGTTGACAGCAACTGGAACAAGATTGATGGAGATCTCAATAAAAATGCCGGAGGTGCATATATTTATCTTTATTGTAAGAGAGCACCTTATGTGATTCCGAATGATATAAGGATTACTTTTGATGGTGAATATCATAGAGGATATGTAGAGTCAAAGACATCCGGTGTATCGATCTCATATGATAATACCGGTATGTATCAGGTAGGAAGTAATACTACAAAATATGCGGTGTCAAAATCCGGTATGGAGACAGCGTATGGTACATTTACAAATACGATCACTGATCCATATGGCTATGACAAATATACGAAGCTGGAGGAAGGACTCTGGCTTGGAGTAAAGAGCACAGCGGAAACAGCAACAAAAGATGACTATTCTTATTCGGAGACGGATGGACTTACGATCAAATCTGATAAGGAGATGATCCTGTTCGGAACAAAATCCGGTAAGGTTATGAAGGGTCAGATCAAGGCAGCAGGGGATATTGATGTGAATCTTGCGATCCGTAGTCTGACGATCACACGGAATACTCAGGGGGCAGCGATCACAGTAAATCCGGCAGAGGGTAAGACCGTGACGATCACTGCTTACGGAACAAACAATCTGACATCATCGGGAGCTTATGCAGCGATCCAGAAGAATGGAAGCGGTAAGCTGGTGCTGACTTCTACGACGAAAGGTACTATAAATGCAACTGCCGGTAACAATGCGACATATGGAGCAGCCGGTATCGGTGGTGGTACAGACAAAACCTTAAAGGTTGTTTCAAATATTGAGATAAATGGAAATGTAATTATAAAAGCAAGGGGATCACAGCCATCAAATGAAAGCTATGCAGCATATGGAGCAGCCGGTATCGGTTCTCAGTACAATATGCCGGTTGATGGCATCCGGATCTCAGAAAATGCAGACGTAACAGCAATTGGTGCAAACGGAGCAGCCGGTATCGGTTCCGGTGCAAATGCTGATGCTGCCAATATCGAGATTGCAGGCGGAATCGTAAATGCAACAGCGGGAAGTGGAACGATCGGTTCTAAAAATATTGGCGGAGCCGGTATCGGTTCCGGATCTGATGTAGAAGCAACAGAGATTAAGGTAACAGGCGGTGTTGTAAAAAAAGCAACAGGCGGCACAGATGCAGCTGGTGTTGGCTCGGGAGCAAATGCAAAGGTATCATATATTATGATATCAGGTGGAACTGTAACAGCAGTTGGTGGAGCAAATGGAGCCGGTATCGGTTCCGGTCTGGCAGGTGCAGCCTCCGATATTTACATTTCAGGAAATGTAGCTGTAACGGTAACAGCAGGAACAGACGGAGCCGGTATCGGTTCCGGTAAGAATGCATCCGTTGATAATATCAATATTTATTTAGAGTATGCAGGAAATCTGACTGTCGATGGTACAGAAAACGGAGCCGGTATTGGTTCCGGAGCAACAGATACTGTATCAGAGGCAACAAATATTAATATTTCAAATACAGGTTTTATTAGTATCAGAGCAAGAGGAAATGGAGCCGGTATCGGAGCCGGTCTGAATTCAGAGACAAGGGATATTAATATTATCGGCGAGGTCGTTGAGACAAAAGGAAAGCTTATAGTTATTGCTGCAAATGGTCCGGCAATTGGTGCTTATGCAGGAGATGTTAAGAACGTAAATGTCTTAACAGATGCAACAGTCAACCTTAGTGCTGAAAATGGTATTGCAGTAGGAGCACTGAATGGCTCATCTGCTTCTGATATTACAATTATCGGTGATAATATCTGTGGAGCAAAGGCAGAGGATGTTCCTGTTCTGGGAACTGTTTCTAATTCTGTTCTGTTCGTAGGAAAGACATATGAGGTTTATGGAACAGCAACCATTCGCAAGAGTACACATATTAAAGCAGGAACAACATTAGAATTACCGTCATCATCCAAGTTGATCATTCCTAAGGACGTTGAACTTGTAGTTGATCCACAGCATGATGATGTACTTCCGGGTGCACTTGTCTGGGCAGCTGACAGTGATGCACAGTTGATCATCAATGGTACTTTAACAGTTAAGGGAACAATGGCGATGGATTCCGAATATGGTATCATTGTATTGAATGGTTCTCTTAATCTGGAAGAAAATGCTAATATTTATGGTAAGTTCTTTATGAATGGTAAATATACCGGAAATGGTGTTATCACAAAGGGAAAGAATCAGACTCCGGAGGAAGGGGAGATTGCAGTATACCTTGAACTGGATATTGATGATGGTGTAACCTACAATGCAAAGGGAAATCTTGCAGAGAACCAGTTGATCATTGATGAGTCCAGCCTGGAGGATACTACTACCGGTACATATGCAATTAATAACATTGTTGCACATGACGGATTCCAGATCACAGATATCCTGTTGGATGGCAAGTCCATTATAAATGACAGCAGTTATGTTACAAAGAATCAGGAAACAGGAGAGTACAATGTAGTATTATCGGTATCTGAATATCGTGGTGAGACGATAAAATTTGCAGTTAAAGCAAAATCAACCGTAGAATCGATCAGCATCGAACGTTTCCCAAATAAGACAGCATTTGCCAAAGGGGCAGAGTTTGATCTGAATGGTCTGAAGGTAGTAAAGACATATAAGAATAAGAAGACTGCACCGGTTGATATTGATAAAGAGCTGAAGGTTACAGGCTATGATATGAACAGCGTTTCTGCACAGACGGTAACACTTCAGTATATTGCAGATGACAGATACAGTGATGATATTACAGCATCCTATGAGATAACTGTATTTGATTTTGCAGGCTTAAATCAGGCAAAGACCACACTTACTGCGGGCGGCGAATCATTTGTTGCTACAGATGTAGATAATGAGGAGCATGTTGTTAAGTTTGCATTAGGTAAGAATGTCGGTGATATCTCAGCACTGAAGGATAAGATCCGTCTTCAGGTACAGGGATTTACCAATACAGTTGGTCAGATCGATTTTGTATCAAGTGAGGTAGTCGGACAGAATGCGGTTGAGGCAACATATGTAGCAGATATATATGTAGATAAAGCAAAAACAGTAGTGATCCAGTATACAATAGTGATCACACAGCCAACCTTATACTATGATCTTGCAGAGGCAGCAGTAGCAGTAAATGGCGAATATACCTATGATGGAACGCAGCAGACACCGGATAAGGAAAATATCGAAGTTACAATCAATGGCGCAGTTGTTCCGGACGATCAGTATACGGTAGAGTATGGTGAGAATGTGAATGCCGGTACCGGTAGACTTACGATCAAGGGTGATGGTATTCATACTACAAACAGTAAGGAAGCAACATTTACAATTGCAAAAGCGAAGCTTACGGATATCGATGCACTTGTAAGATCAAATGAATTTACAGTTCAGAATGATGTAAAGCATGAGCTTCAGATAGAATTTGGCGAGATCGAAGGCCTTGCAGCAGATGAATATACTGTATCTTATAAGAAGATATCCGATCAGTCAAATATCGTGGCAAATGTATCAAACGGAGTTATCACGACTGCTTATGATACATCCTATTCAAAGGCAGGAACAGCAGAAATCGCTGTTAATGTAACAATTAAGGATAGTGCAGTAAACTACTATGCAGATTCTGAATTATCACATTCCATAAATGTTACATTAACAAAGTATGTAAAGGGAACCAGTATTACGATCACTTCCGATTCTGATGATTTTGCGTGGGATGCATCAGCCGGTGAATATAAGGTGACGCTTTATAAGGGCGAGAAGATCTGGATCGATGCCAAACTTAACGATGAATCAACAGATGTTATTGATTATAAGGTCGCAGAAGGCGGCGAAGAGATAGCTGCTTGTGATGGAATTACCATTTCTGCGTTAGGCAAGGGATCGACCATTATCACTGCAAGTACAGGTAAGGGCGCTACAACAAAGAGGATTGCAGTAACGGTTCTTCCAACTACCAGACTTGAATTAACCGGTACGGAGACTTATGAGAAGGTATTTGGCGATAGCGCATTTACACTGGATGTGGCTTTGAAGGATGCAGCGCTTGAATCCAAGCTCTCTGCATTACGGTATGTTTCGGCTGATCCGGAGGTTGCTGCTGTAGATGAGACCGGTAAAGTTACTATAACGGGATGCGGTGAGACTACAATTACAGTAACATCCTATACAGAAGAAAGAGCATATACATCTGACGAATATGTAGTAATAATCAAGGTTAAGGCACCACATACAAAACATATCAAAGATAATGGAACAAGAGTTGAGCCAACCTGTGAGAAAAATGGTTCTATCACATATAGATGTACCGAGTGTAATGAGGTTATGGATATAGAAGAACTGAAGGCAACCGGACATACATGGGATAAAGGAAAGGTTACAACACAGCCAACTACAAAGACAGAGGGTGTAAAGACATATACCTGCAGTGTCTGCAAAAAGACAAGAACAGAGCCAATCGCAAAACTTCAGGAACCGACACCGGTGAAGCCAACACCGGAAAAACCAATAGTAAAACCGCTCAAGAAGGGGGATGTGGTTTCTGATGACAGTAAAGCTGCAAAGGTTCAGGTTATAAGCACATCCAAGAAAACAGTTGCATATAAAGCACCTGTAAATAAAAAGGCTAAGACTGTCAGCATTCCGGCAACCGTGAAGATCAGAGGTAAGAAATACAAAGTAACACAGATCTCAGAGGGTGCTTTCAAGAATAATAAGAAGGTAACAAAGGTTACAATCGGAAGCAATGTTAGTAAGATTTCCAAGAATGCTTTCAATGGAGCAATAAAACTTAAAACCGTTACTATGGGACAGAACGTAACGGAGATCGGAGCATATGCATTTAAGGGCTGCAAAGTTCTTACCGGTATTACGCTTCCGGCGAAGACAACGAAGATCGGAGATCAGGCATTTAGCGGATGTAAGAAGCTGAAGACAATTACAATTAAGTCTTCAAAGATTACATCAAAGAAGCTTTCTAAAAATGCATTTAAGGGCATCACAAAGGTTACTACGATTAAAGTACCAAAGAAGAAGGTTTCCTCTTATCAGAAGCTGTTTAAGAGCAAAGGCTTATCTTCCAAGGTCAAGGTAACAAAATAAAAAATATATAATAACAAGAGTGGGGGCGCCGTTTGTGGTAGGAATATCACAGACGGCGTTTTCGTTTTATCTGGACAGTATGAGTCAAGGTGAAAAAAATTTGAAAACTTTAAAACCTTTTTCCATTTGCCCCTGTCTTATATAGTAGAAGGCAGGAAAATATAATATTTCTCTTGCATCTGTAAATATTTGTTGTAATAAAAAAATGAAAAGGAGAAGAAAAATGATGAAAAACAAGAGTTTATGGAAAGGGTTAATTGTAATGCTGGCAGCAGCATTCGTAATGTTAGTGATGCCAGTGCAGAAGGCATTTGCAGCAGGAACAACAGAGGGACCAAAACTGAAATGGGGCAGTTCGTATAGTGGCAGTACAGAGACCAGTAAATGTTATAAATATGCATTTTCTTTGAAACAATCCGGAAATGTCACCTTTGTATTTCAGGTATCGGATGCTGGATATGCATTTACCAGTATGGGTAAAATAACAGTTTTGGACGAAACAGGAAAAGAAGTATACAAGATTTATAATGTGGGAGATTGTAGTTTATCGCTGGATTTGCTGGCAGGTAATTATACATTAAGAATAGGCATGGAAGGTGGTATGGATGGTTGTAATTTTACATTTACACCATCATTTAAGCCATCTAAGGAAACGAAGTCCGAGCATGCAATGGCAAAGAATAATGAGATGGGAACAGCAACCTCTTATAAGATTGGTAAATCTGTAAAAGGACAGTTAGCGTTGAATGATGATATAGATATTTATAAGATGAGAGTAACAAAAAGTCAGTATCTGAATCTGACGGTATCTAGTAAGCTCCGTGAACTGAACATTAATTTGGTAAACACAAGTGGCAGTCGGAATGTTAGTATATCAGATATTGAAGCGGGACTTCATAAATACAGAGTATTTTTACCAAAGGGTACATATTATGTCAAGTTCAGAGGTGGTGTAAATTACGCAACGGACTATCATTATACAGGTAAGTATTCCTTTAGAACTTCTGTAACTGCAATACCAAAGCCAACTATTACTAAAACAAAACCGGATAATAAGTATAAGACGATGTATATACGGTGTAAGAAAAATTCATTGGCAAATGGCTATCAGTTCCAGATTGCAAGAGACAAAAAGTTTAAAAAGGGCAAAAAGACAAAGCAGGATGAATATACAGGAATGTATATGGTTGATTTGAAAAAAGGAACATATTATGTTCGTGTTCGTTCTTATGTGAAAATTGATAATTATGGTAGTACTCCGGATGAATATTATTATTCTTCTTGGAGTAAGGTTAAGACTGTTAAGATTAAATAATAATAAATACAACCCTACATAAATAAGTACAAAAACTGACATATGGATCATCATATTTTCGGAAGAAAAGATACCTGATCCGTATGTCAGTTTTTTGTTGCCTTTATTTTCTTCATCTTGCTATCCCCTGTGAACTACGTTACAATGAAATCTGGAGAGATTGTACTGAATATGCATAAGAAAGGCTATTCTTTGGATCAGATTGTCGAGATAACAAATCTGGATGTTAGTGCAGTAAAGGCTATAATAGGCTAAACAGAAAAAACGGATCTGACATATTTCTATTAAAAGTATACAAAAATGAAAAAACAGGCGTGTGGGAGGCTACAAATGATTTGCAAAACATGTGGGAATGATCTGCAGGGAAATGAATATAACTGTCCGTTCTGTGGGGCGGCAGTTGATTATACAGAGGCGGTGGAGCAGGCAAAAGCCGGAAGGGAAGAAGGCTTTTCCTATCTGTATGAGATGACATATCGGAATAAGCTGTATATTGCGATGAAATACATGAAGAATGAGGATGAAGCGATGGATGTTCTGCATGATTCCTATGTGAAAGCATTTGAACGGCTTTCCGGTCTTCAGGATGCAAATTCATTTCCTGGATGGCTCAGTACCATTGTTGCAAATACCGCAAGGAATACATTGCGAGACCGCCATACAGTGAATTTTTCGGATATGCAGAGAGAAGATCAGGATGGGGAGGCATTTGAATATTCGATCGCAGATGAGAACATGACAGCCCAGCCGGAGATGGCATGTACAACGAAAGAAACGCAGGAAATGGTACAGGAACTGATCGGTTCATTGTCGGATGAGCAGAGAATGTGTGTGCTGATGTTCCATATTGAAGGATACAGCATAAAAGATATTGCGACAGTTCTTGGATGTTCAGAGAATACAGTAAAGTCCAGACTGAATTATGGACGTAAGAATATCAAGGCAAAGGCAGAGGAGCTTCAGAAGAAGGGCTACAAGCTGTACAGCTACACACCTATGGCACTTCTTACCTATCTGCTCATGGCAGAACGAGGAACTATGCTGGTAGCAGGAACCTTCGACAAGCTGGCAGGTGTTGGAAGTGTAGTCGGTGCCGGACTGATCCATGGTGGAGCAGCAGGTGCGTTATCTGCCGCCGGAAGTGCCGGAGCGACCGGGGCTGCAGGATCAGCAGTCGGAACAGGTGCAGCGGCAGGAGGAAAGACTGCGGCAGCCACAGCGGCAAAACAGACCTTTTTAAAGACAGTAGCCGGTAAGATCACGATGGCGGCAGCCGGGGTAGCAGTAGCAGGTGGAGCAGCCGGAGTAGCAATCTATAATCACAATAAGAATACCTGGCAGGATGCATATACCGAAATAATAAAAGAATACGAACAGGAAATTAAGAAGTATAACTGGCAGACTTCACAAGTGAGGGAGAATGAACCGACGTTGGTAGGAGAATCCAGAGCGATTACTGTTGCTGATATTATGGGAGATGATACTCCGGAACTGATCTTTGCGGCACGGGATGAATCAGATCCGAATAAAGCGGATCTTCATATATATACATATATAGATAATGAAGCAGTACAGGTTTATAGTGGAGAACTTGATACAAGGTCAGATGAGAACCGGGACAAATGGGGAGCAGAAGGAACACCATATGTATTAGTTTGCACTAGAGAAGCTTCAGAAAATGGATGCCGGATGTACATACTATGCAGTGATGGACAGAGTGATGATACGGAGATTGGGGTCGTAGATAAGATTGTAGAATTCGATGTGGCTTCATCTAGTGGAGATTATCTGCAGCCGATTGTCTGGACCTGTCATGCAGAACAAGTGGGGGATGAAGAAACAGCACTGCTTGCAGAACGGGACGGTATATCTGTGGCATGGGAAGAATATCAGACAAAACGCGACGAAATATATCAAGAAGTGGATAGTGAGGTTCTGAAGAACATGGCGGCGACAGCTCCTTATGGCATATATGATCAGTTGGCAGATATTAACAGAGATTCGTCAGGAAATATAACGGCAGATCGAAATTTAGGAGGAGTAAGTGACGGATGTGAAATGTCCTATGCAGGTGCATTGAAATATTTTAAAGAGAGCAAATAATAAAAAATTATTAGCGTGCCTTTGGCTGTTTATGAGGATCAGTCAAAGGCATTTTATTTTATAAGAGAAAGTTCATTCTATAAAAAAACTCTCCGACTGAAAATACCGAATCTCTCCGATTGTATTTCCAAAAACTCTCCGATTATACTTAAAAAATGGTGTCTGAAAAAATTTTTAAAAAATTTCAAAAAATATAAAACTTTTTTGCAACCTCTGTGTCATATAGGTGAAACGATACAGAGGTTGCATTTTTTATGGATGAATTTCCGGATAAAAAATGCTCCTCAGATAAAGAAAAGGAGAATAAAAAATGAAGAAAATGAAAAGAATCGAAATCGCACAGTACATCGCATTGGGAGCAACCTGTTTAACCGTTTTAGGATTTGTCCTTTCCGGTATTTTTGGTGGCAGGATCCCGATGTCTATGATGGGGTATGGAGTTATGGCAGGCATTGTTTCCTACTTCTTCGGAGGGTTTGGAACTGCGGTGAGAATGGCAGGCAAGATAGCAAAATGGGGCTGGCTCATCGTACCATTTCCATATGACATCGTTACAGGTATGGTATCCTTCTTCATCTCGATCATGGTCTTTATCGGATTGCCGATCATCCCGATCCGTAAGGCATACAAAGAGCAGATGATGGATGTTGAAGTAGTTGAGTAAAAAGAATGTAGAAAGAGAGGACAGATTATTATGAGTAGAAAAATGAAACAGATCATGTTAGCAGTAATTTTAATGGTGATGATGTGTGCAGTAAGTCCTGCACGAAAGGTATCCGCAGAGGTGTTAAACAGTCCACAGCAGATCGTATGGGGACAGAGTTACAGTGGCGAGCTGGAGGATGCACAGAATACATATGAGTATACATTTACGATGAAGAAATCCGGTACATTTTCTCTTGCGATTGCGACGGAGGAAATTGGAAAGACCCACACCGGGCTTAATTATATAAAAGTCAGCGATATGTATGATAATGAGATCTATACAGCATCAGTCAGTGAAGGAAATGGCAGCTATAAGGCAGAATTATTAGCAGGTGATTATAAATTATCACTGTGTGCAGGTTTTTATACCGGCTGCAAGTTTACATTTACCGCATCATACAAGGCATCCGGCGAGACACGTTCCGAGGCATGGCTGTCACAGAACGATGAGAAAACGATGGCATTTACCTATAAGGCAGGTACGACCTATAAAGGACAGTTTGCATTTAACGAGACAACAGATATCTATAAGATGAAGATGACAAAGAACCAGTACATGAACATTCAGATCAACAGCAAGATCAAGGAAATGAATGTTGTGATCGAGAATACGAATGGTGACATTCACTATATTCAGACGGGTGTTACACCGGGAACCAGAAAATACACATTTTTCCTGCCAAAGGGAACCTACTACATCACGATGACCAAAGGCTGGCCATATAGTGTTGATCCAAATTATGCCGGAATGTATACATTTAAGACGACATTTACAGATGTTCCGAAGACCACTGTAAGCAAGGTAAAGAATCTTTCATCCGGAAAGTTAAAGGTAACATGGAAGTGCAAGAGCAAGGCGACCGGATATCAGATCCAGATCGCAACGGATAAGAAATTCAAAAAGAATAAGAAAGTATATGATGCGCCATTTAAGAATTACAATAACTGTACATTCTGGGATCTGAAAAAGGGCAAGACTTATTATGTCCGTGTCCGTTCTTATGTAAAGGCAGGTTCCCGCGAGAAGAAATGTTACTCTGCATGGAGCAAATATAAGACTGTAAAGATAAAGAAATAGAATATAATGTTATCCTGATTTTGTGGTATGCTATAATAAAGCAAAAAATATCCAAAAACTTAAAACTTTTTACCCACCTGATCTGTCCAATAAACAGGAGGTGAGATATATGGATGTGTGGAAGGCAGTGCGCGCGTTTGTTGCATTGTTAAGAAAAGAACGAAAGGAGCTGCCGGACGATCCGGAACGCAAGAAAGAATTATTTGACCGGATCGAGCATGACAGGCAGTCCAGATAAATAAAGGTATAAAGATAATATATAAATTACAGAAATAAGATAAAAAGCAGGAGGAGCAGGATAACATGAAGTGCAGAACATGTGGAAATGATTTACAGGGGAATGAATACAACTGTCCGTTTTGCGGAAGCTGTGTGGATTATACACAGGCAGTGGAACAGGCAAAGGCAGGGCGTGAAGAAGGATTTACGTTCTTATATGAGAATACATATCGGAATAAACTCTACATTGCAATGAAGTATATGAAGAATGAGCAGGATGCAATGGATGTCCTTCAGGATGCCTATATAAAGGCATTTGCCAGATTAGATAGTTTGCAGGATGCAAATGCATTTCCGGGATGGATGAGTACCATCGTGGCAAATACTGCGATCAATGCACTTCAGAAGAAAAAGGCAGTCTTGTTTTCTGATCTGCAGAATGAAAATGATGAAGGGGATGTCTTTGAGTATACTCTGGAAGATGAAAACATGAGCACACAGCCGGAGATGGCATGTACTGTGCAGGAGACACAGGATATGGTGCGGGAGCTGATCGATTCCCTGTCGGATGAACAGAGAATCTGTGTGCTTATGTTCCATCTGGAGGGTTACAGTATCAAGGATATTGCCACAGTACTGAACTGTTCCGAGAACACTGTAAAGTCCAGACTGAATTATGGACGTAAGAATATCAAGGCAAAGGCAGAGGAGCTTCAGAAGAAAGGCTACAAGCTTTACAGCTACACACCGATGTGTCTTCTTGTATATCTGCTTATAGCAGAACGTGGAAATATGATCGTTACGCATGTATTTGAGCAGATGGCAGGCATTGGTGGAAATGTTGCAGCCGGCATCATTCATGGTGGTGCTATGCAGATGGCAGGCAATGTTACAGGTGGTGCTGCACAGGCAGCAGGAGGAGCTGCACAGGCAGGAGCCACAGGACAGGCAGCAGGAGGAGTCACTCAGGCAGGAGCCGCAGGATCAGCTGTTGGTGCAGTAGAAGGCGGAAAGGCTATCGCAGCTACAGTTGGAAAACAGGCATTTATAAAAACGGTAACAGGCAAGATCGTGATCGCAGCCGCTTCCGTTGCCCTGGTAGGAGGTGCGGTCGGAGCAGGATTTGCATATAAGCACTCACAGGATAAGAAGAAAGATCAGAATGCAACAACAGAAGCCGCTTCGGAAGCAAATGATGATACTGTTACAACAGAGGTGACAACAAAGGCAGAGGCAACCACTGAAGTTACAACGGAAGAACCAACAGAGGTGACGACAGAGGCAGCTATCGATGAAAGTCTTTATAAAGCAGCATACAAAGAGGTACTTGAATCCTATAAGACACAGATCGACAATTATTACTGGCAGTATGAATATGATTATTCCACAAAGGCTGCAAAAGAGGAACAGACGCCGATCGTATTTGCCGATGTTACAGGTGATGGTGTGCCGGAGATGATCCTGGTAAGATCGGAACAGAACGAAGCTTCAATTGCGCAGATGGATATATATAGCTTTGACGGAACAAATGCAAAAAGAATCTTTGGAACGGATATGGAAGAATATGGTGGCTGGGATATAAATGCCGCTTCCGAAACCAGTTATTATCTGTTTACGACTAAGAAGGGAACCTTATATGCATATAGTGGAATCGGAGATGAGGGATATACGGATCAGTATATCAAATTTGCATTAGATGATTCCGGTATGCTTCAGAAAGCAACAACCTGGGCAAGAAAAGAAGGACCAAATGAGGATTATTCTGCGACGGTTGTTTCATGTACAAAGAATGGATCTGAGATATCAGAGGATAAGTATGATACGCAGGTAAAGAAATTACAGAAGAATTTTGATACCTTGTTAATGTATAATGGCCAGGGCAAGGATAAAGCCAAGGAGGTTCTTGGTACGCTGGATGATACCGCCATGACCTATGATGAAGCTATGGAATATCTGGGAAAGATCACACAGAAAAAAACGGACAAAACGGCATCTGACAAAAAGCAGGAGAAATCTGCCGATAAGAAAGAAGTCTCTGCCGGAAATGCAGGAGAGGTAGCAATGACATTGCCGGAGGATCTGCCGGAAAAATTTATTCTGACGAGTGGAGTAGGCGCATGGGGAGCCAGTATGGATATCAAGCCGGACGGAACCTTTACGGCATCTTATTATGATAGCAATTATGAGGGCAGATCAACGTCCAGCGGTTCCGGATCATTTAAGAATATTAAACAGGTTGATAAATATACTTACACAATGGAGCTGGACACTTTAAAGTATGATGATGAGATCGGTAAAGTGGTTGCAAATGATAACGGATACAAAACCACATTTACAGAACTTTACGGAATTGCGGGTGGAACGACATTTACAGTGTATCTTCCGGGTGCACCGACAGCAGATATGCCGGAAGGGATGCAGCGTTGGTTAGGTTTCCATTATTACAGTGTGCCTATACCGGAGGCACTTGACTGCTATGCAATCTATAATGTAGACACAGAATACGGATATTTTAATACAGGGTTACAGTAAATAGATAAACCTTACCCTCTCCAGTGTTTCAAGAAAGGCGATAACACGTTTTAACATATCAGGAGCTTCTTCGGGGAAGTGTTCTTCCATGATGGATACCAGATTGAATACTGTGTTGTCGCCATTTATATGAATCCATAAGGTACTGCCATATCGATCAAGTTTGATATGGCTTTTCTTTGGTTTGTGAAAATATTTCTGGGCGATCTTGTGATAAAATCCGGTATGTGGCATTTCGATCACAACAATCCCATCGGGCGACTGTTCCCATGTATAATTCAGGTTGATGCAGGGGATTTTGTCCATGTAGTTTGCAGTATGGGAAAGAAAACTCTTTTTTGTTTTTCCTGTAAAAAATTGGTGGGCATTGTTAGAAATATGGTTCTGTATATTACGTTTTTGCATGAGAAAATAAATCCTTTCCGGGTGAAGATATTAAAGTGTGTTATTGGATGATTGTTTATCCTTCGTTTTATGGATCATGTAGATCATACTGAAAAGCAGGGCAAGGAAGAACAGGCAGCCGCCCCATTTTCCAAGATGGAATCCCATAAGTCCCAGATTGATCCGATCACTTACGCCGAATACGGCAAGGACGGCAAGCAGGATTCCAACCAGCCCTTCACCTGCGATCATACCGGAGGAGAAAAGGATACCGTTATTACGGACGGTTTCGCGGGAACCCTCATCGGCAAAGCGGCGTTTCTCCACGAAAAGGCGGATCAGACCACCGATCATGATCGGAACTGTCAGGTAAATCGGAAGATACAGTCCGATGGCAAATGGCAGAACCGGGATACCTAAGATCTCGACAACGATAGCAATGCAAATGCCGACAATAACAAGCCCCCATGGAAGATTGCCATTCATAACACCTTCAACGACCATTTTCATAAGGGTTGCCTGCGGAGCAGGAAGCTCGGTAGAACCATATCCCCATGCGGCATTCAGCAGATAGAGAACGCCGCCAATCGCAAGACCGGATGCGATCGATCCGATCAGTTCGCCAATCTGTTGCAGATATGGTGTTGCACCGACGATATACCCCGTTTTCAGATCCTGCGAGGTGTCTCCTGCCATGGCTGCAATTATGCAGATAACAGTACCGATGCAGATGGCAGATGTCATACCCCGGTATCCTGCTATGCCGGCTTGCTTTAACAGGATCGTTGCAAATAGCAGGGTTGCGATCGCCATACCGGACACGGGGTTATTCGATGAGCCGACGACACCGACCATTCTTGCAGATACGGTTGCAAAGAAAAATCCGAAAATAATGATCAGAATGGATGTGACCGGATTGATCGGAATATTTGGAAAAGCACTCAGACCAAATGCTACGATCAGGATACCGCCGATTGCATAAGGAAGCGGAATGTCTTTGGATGTTCGCGAATTTCCATCTGTATGTCCAAAGCCTTTCAGGGCTTTGGCAAATGTGGATGCGATCAGCGGAAATGATTTTAGCAGGCTGAAGATACCGCCGGCTGCCACTGCGCCTGCACCGATATACCGTACGTAATTTCCCCATAACTGATCGACTGACAGTTCATGGATCGGAACGGAAGCGGGGAACAGGATGTTGTTACCTCCAACAAGAACGAGTAATGGCATGATAACAAACCATCCAAGTACAGCACCGCTTAACAGATACGAAGCAACTTTTGCACCACAAATATAGCCGACACCGACCAGTGCAGGGAGAACATCCATGCCAAAGCCCGATCCTTTATAGGCAGGAATCGTCCATGTGATCTCACTTGGAAACAAATGCAGACCATCAGCGATAAATTTATAGACAGCAGAGATGCCAAGCCCGGAAAATACCTGCATGGATTTGTGACCGCCGGTTTCTCCGGCGAGCAGTACTTCAGCGCAGGCAGTTCCTTCCGGAAATGGAAGTGTACCATGTTCTTCTACGATCAGAGCGGTACGAAGTGGGATCATGAACAGAACACCGATCAGTCCGCCACAGATGGCGACAAATGCAATCATCAGAAAAGATGGAGGTTTTATATCGGGATTTTCATCTGCCCACATGAACAGGGTCGGCAGCGTAAAGATAGCTCCGGCAGCCAGAGATTCTCCGGCAGAGCCGATCGTCTGAACCATATTATTTTCCAGAATAGAATCGCGGCGCATGATCATGCGCACAATACCCATAGAAAGAACGGCAGCAGGGATGGAAGCGGATACCGTCATGCCGACCCGTAAGCCCAGATATGCATTTGCACCACCGAACACGACCGCCAGGATAATGCCGAGAATCACAGAAGTAGGTGTAAGCTCCGGCATCACCTTATCTGCCGGAATATATGGTTTAAACTGTTTCATAAACAAGCCCTCTTTAACATTTTTATTTTCCTAGTATGCACAGAGTTTGGTGAAAACATACACTGAAAATCAGATCGCAGTCGTTGTTTTTGTATTATGGCTCGTAGGCTTTGGCGGTTATGTTATTCAGACCGTTGCGTTTTCTGTTCTGTGCGCAGGTGCATGAGCGAATCAGGCATATGCATCTTGCAGAAAACTTTGTGATCTTTGATGAAGTTCCACGGGCAGATCAACTAAGTGCCGGCAATACAGGTCATCCGGGGTACTACAAATGTCCGGTAAAGCCAGCGACTTGCAACGTTCGGTATCAATGTTGTTGAGAGAAAAAAGGATCTATGCTACAATGGTGGCGTGAATTTTGAACGGATAGAAAGGCAACACTATGTATAAATACTATTTATTTGACCTGGACGGCACAATAAGCCAGTCCGAGCCGGGCATTCTCAACTGCATCCGCTATGCTCTGGATGCAGCCGGACTGCCGGAGCCGCCGGAGGCTGTGTTAAAGACATTTATCGGACCATCGTTGTACGATTCCTTTACCTCCAAATGTCATGTTGATCACGATCAGGCACTCTGGCTGGTAGCGAAGTACAGAGAACGATACAATGTGACAGGTCTGTATGAGACATCTATCTATGATGGCATTCCACAGACACTCAAGGATTTAAAAGAAAAAGGCGCGAAGATCGGAGTGGCGACCTCCAAACCGACAGAACCAACGAAGAAGATACTGGCGAAATTCGATCTGGCACAGTACTTTGATGTTGTGGTAGGAAGCAATCCGGATGGAACCGGCTCGGACAAGCAGGTGCTGATCGCAGAGTGCCTGAAGCGGTTGAAGGAAGCCGATGCGGAAGGTACGGATATGCCACAGGCAGACCGGGAAGAGGCAGTCATGATGGACGATTCCAAGCCAGAGGTTAAGACACAGATACATGAAAAGGATGCCGTGATGATCGGTGACCGGATGTTTGACATTGATGGCGGACATGCCTGCGGAATTGATACGGTCGGTGTTCTGTATGGATATGGAAACCGTGAGGAATTTGAAAAAGCTGGTGCGGAATATATCATCAGCCGCCCGGAGGAGCTCCTGACATTGTAAGAGAGATCAGACAGAAGCCCTTTTGATATTATAAGGAGACTTTTAATGGGTATTCATAAGGATATTAAGGGTATATAGAAGGCAAATGCAGGCATATACCATAAAAGAGGAGACGAAAACGTGAGAAAATTATTGACACTTGAGGATATCCATGAGCGTGAGAAAACAATGGTGTTCATGTTTCATGATCTGTGTGAGAAGCATGGACTGCGGTATTATCTGTGCGGCGGCACGCTGCTTGGAGCAGTCAGACATCAGGATTTTATTCCGTGGGATGATGATATCGACATTCTGATGCCACGACCGGATTATGAGAGATTGCAGGAAGTGATCAAAGAGCAGCCGTTTCTGCCGGAGCATAAGTTCCTGTCAGCAAGCCTTGGCAATCTGGATGAGCCATATACGAAGCTTGCGGATACGAGGACAAGACTGGACAAATATTATACGAAGGACAAATATGACATCTATTTATGGATGGATATTTTTCCGATGGATGGACTGCCGGATGACGATGCCGAGATTGAACGGATCTATAAAAAGGCACACTGGTATCGCCGTATCATCCAATATCTGAAGATGAAGACGGGGCGGGGCGGCAATCTGGTCAAGAAGATCGTGAAGCCGATCCTGAAACCATTTGCATATCTGATCTGGGGCAAGAAGCGGACAGTGAAGAAGCTGGTCCGGTTATGCACACAATATGATTTTGAATCATGCAAATATGTTGGCGGCATTGCCTGTGGCTACGGCCCGCAGGAGAAGATGCCAAGGGAAGAATATGTAAAACCAACAAAGGTGACATTTGGCGGCAGAGAGCTGATCGCACCGGGTTGTACAGACTATTACCTGACATCCCTTTACGGCGACTATATGAAGCTTCCGCCAGAAGAAGACCGGAAAGCTCACATTATCAAAATGTATCAGGTAGAGTAAGCATATAGATATTTGTATAAGGAACAGAGTAAACGGTGGACAACATGAATAGTACAAGTGTTTTCCATATCAAGACGAAAATAAATAAAAATCATTCAGGAGGAAATAAAAATGAAAGATAAGATTTTAGAAGAGGACCTGTTGTATATTGCAAATGCAGGTGGAGATTATGAGAAATTATACGGCAAATCCATCCTGATCACAGGAGCAACCGGACTGGTTGGTTCACAGATCGTAAAGGCACTGCTTAAGATGAACGAAGTAAAGAATGCTGATATCACGATCTATGCATTTGTCAGAAATGCAGAAAAGGCAGACAAGATCTATGATGAATTTGCAAAGGATAAGCTGGTGTATGTGATCGGCGATGTTGGAAATCCGGTTACCGATGAGACTGTAACCCTGTCAAATGGCAAGAAGATCTCGGAAGTACAGATCAACTACATCATACATGCAGCAAGCCCTACAGCATCCAAGTTCTTTGTGGACTATCCGGTGGAGACGATCATGACTGCGGTAAATGGTACAAAGAATATGTTAGACCTTGGTAAGGAGAAGCAGTCCGAGGGTGTTGTATATATATCATCGATGGAAGCATTTGGTGCACCGGATCCTGAAAAGCCATATGTAAAAGAAGATGATCTGGGATACATTGATATCCACAATCCAAGAAGCTGTTATCCGGAGGGCAAACGTCTCTGCGAATGTATGTGTTCTTCTTACGCAAGTGAGTATAAGCTGCCGGTTCGCATTGCAAGACTGTCACAGACATTTGGCGCAGGTATCAGCTATGAAGAGAATCGTGTATTTGCACAGTTTGCAAAGGCTGCTATGAATAAGACGGATATTGTTCTGCACACAGCCGGAAAATCCGTTGGTAACTACTGCTATACCAGAGATGCCGTTATGGGTATTCTGCTCCTTCTTGTAAAGGGAAATGATGGTGAAGCCTATACCGTAGCGCATCCGGAAGCACATATCACGATCGGAGATATGGCAAAGATGGTTGCAGAGAAACTGGCAAATAATGAGATTAAGGTTGTATTTGACATACCGGAAAGCGCCATGACATTTGGCTATGCACCGGATGTAAATATGCGCTTGAATTCAGATAAACTTCAGGCACTTGGCTGGAAGCCGGTGATCGGTCTGGAGGAAATGTATACCCGCATGATGAAGAGCATGGAGTATACAAGATAAAGATTGGAAGAAATAAGCAGAAATTGCTGCTGCAGGGGACGATCTGTTCTATGGTAGCAGCAGTTATTTGCATTACAGGAAAGTCTGGGATAAAGAAAACAGGAGGACGTGGCAGTTGGTAAACAGGATCGTAGTCGGAGCGGACAGCTTCAGTATACATGGAAAATTTGATGAGCAGGGGATGTTCCTTTTGATGGAAGAGGGCGATATCCTTTCAGATGAGGATTTTGCGCGTATCGTGACCTTTGTTGATGACCACAGGAACGGAGATATCTTTCTGTTGCCGAAGAAATACGGACCGAGTAGGAACGGCAAGAAGGGAATCATGTATGCACCGTTTTCCGCATATCGCGAGAAAGGAAAGCATGCGCCTTGGCTTGCGCAGAAGCTGGACAGAGATCAGGAATTTCATGGTGTCTATGAGCAGCTTACAAATGGTGTGATCTCTACGGAGATTTTAAGATTCCTGCACGGATTTACACCATTCGGTATGGTGTTTAAGGGAAGCCTGTTAAATCAGTTGATGGAGATCGCAGATGCCGGAATACAGAGTAGTTCTGCCGGAATACAGAATGCCGGACAGGATGCAAATGTGACATTCGGAAGCCCTGCGCATACATTGGAGGACGTTCTGGTAAAGGGATCATTTCCGGTATTAAAATGGCTGTTTGCGGTTCAGGCAAGAGCCTGTCTGGATGAGAAGCTCTATTATATCGATGGTGTTGACTATACTTTGAAAAACAGCTTTGAAGGGGATAAGACCTTTTTTGAAGGAATCTATGACCGGGCATGGTATAAGGATACCGTTGATCAGTTGATCGAATGGTTAAAGGAAATGTCCATCCATCAGGAAACCCTGCAGATGCTTGTTATGCAGCATGCACTGTTCATTGTAAAATATATGATCCAGGCAAATCTCGATAACCTGAACAAGCATTTATTTGAAGAGACCGACGGCGAGGCTTTTTTGTGGAGGCTTGGGGAAGTGCTCTCTTATATAGATGATTCGATCATTTGTGAGAATCAGGGATACCATGTGGATATGAAGAATGAAGACTGTCTGGTATGGGTATTGCTGATCTTAAAGTATAAGGACACCGGTCTGGAATTTGATTTTGCAGATGGCTGCTACAGCTATAATGATATCCAGATTGGAGAGCTTACGAAGCCGACGGCGGACATTCAGTTTATGGACAATAAAGATATGGAGGATCACACAGAGCTTACGATTGAAGGACGGTTATCGCCTATTCTTTTGATGAATGGAGCAGAGTTTGGTGTTCTGGTCGGTGACCGCTTCTATCCGGCAGAATATAATGAGCGGTATGCACATACAAAAGCATTTGGCATGTCGATCTTCAAGCTTCGGGCATTTACGATCCGAGTGGAGCTTCCATATGGACAGGAAACAGAACTGGCTTATGTAACAAGAGTCCGGGCGGATGTCTTTGAAAATGGTGAAACGATGGGAATGTCGGTAGAGGATCTTCCGGTCACTCTGGAATTCGATTCTCATTTCAGCCGTTTGTGCGACCGTTTCCGTCACAGCTATTGGAAGATCAATAAGAAGCTGTATATGTATAAGACAGAAGCCAATATCATGAAGGTTGATCCGGTAAAGCATGGGAAGATCGCAGGCAGAGAACTGACGTTATGGCGGGATATGTTTGCAACCGGACAGAAGAAGGTTATTAAGTTTATCATTGTCCGGGCGTTCTTAAAGGCAAAGCCGGTTTTAAAGCATCGTCCGATCTGGCTCTTTTTTGATAAGATATATAAGGCGGGGGACTCCGCAGAATACATGTACAAATATGCAAGAAGCAAGAAGGATGGCATCAAATGCTATTATCTGGCAGATGGGGCATCGGAAGATTACGCACGTCTGGAACGCGAAGGTATGAAGCCGGTCAAACGGAGAAGCATCAAGCACCGGTATGCATTTTTGTATGCGGATATGGTGATCGTGTCAAACTCTACCGTCTACGCATTTAATGATTTTGGTACGATCAATTCGGCACTAATCCGTGATCTGATGAACTTCCATGTAGCCTGTGTCCAGCATGGTATGTCTATCCAGAAGATTGCAGTTGCGCAGAACCGGTTGAGAGATAATACACGGTTGTATTTCTGTGCATCCAAATATGAGATTGAAAATCTGTCGAAGCCGATCTATGGCTATGAGGGTTATGATGCATTGAAGCTGACCGGAGTACCGCGTTATGATGGACTTATAAATGAAGATAAACGGCAGATCCTGTTATCCCCGACCTGGCGGATGCAGGCAGCAGTTCCGGTTACAAAGAATGAGGGTGTGAGCCGTGACTACAATCCACTTTTTAAGGAGACAACCTATTATCAGGTATATAATAGCCTTATTAATGATGAGCGTCTGATCGCTGCGGCAAAGAAATATAATTATAAGATCGTCTATGTACTTCATCCGATCGTCAGCCCGCAGATCGATGATTTTGATAAGAATCCTTCGGTAGAGATTATTCCGGCGGTTGCCGTTCATGGACATTCCGGTGTCAATTATGAGAAGGTGTTCCGGGAATCCAGTCTGATGGTTTCGGATTTCTCCGGCGTTCAGTTTGATTTCGCTTATATGCGTAAGCCGGTGGTCTACCTGCACCATCACGATATACCGAAGCATTATGAGGAAGGAACCTTCCACTATGATACGATGGGATTTGGCGAGATCTGCGAGGACAACGACGAATTGATCGATGTTCTGATCTCTTATATGCAGAATAACTGCGAGATGAAACCGGAGTACCGCAGACGTGCCGATGATTTCTTCCGGTTTGACGACCATGACAACTGTGAACGGATCTATGATGTCATGATCGACTACCAGAAGACAAAGATTCATTAAGATATAGCTTTTTCTATAGCATCAACTATGATCTCCAGGGTTTTTAACCGGGCATATTTTTTATCGACTGATTCGATGATGTGCCATGGAGCATAGGTGGTGCTTGTTTTTTGCAGCATTTCATTGACGGCTGTTTCGTATTGATCCCATTTTTCACGGTTCCGCCAGTCCTCATCTGTGATCTTCCATTGTTTTTCCGGTGTATTCTGACGCAGCGTGAATCGTTCAAGCTGGGTGTCTTTATCAATCTGTATCCAGAATTTGATGATCACAGCACCCCAGTCATACAGTTCTTTTTCAAATTCGTTGATTTCGTTGTAAGCACGTTTCCAGTCATTTTCACTGCAAAATCCTTCGATCCGTTCTACCATGACTCTGCCATACCATGTTCGGTCGAAGATAGCTACATGACCGGAGCGTGGAAGCCTGGTGAAGAAACGCCAGAGGAAATGTCGGGATTTTTCATACGGAAGAGGACTTGCGATCGGAAATACTTCGTAACCGCGAGGATCTAATGCTTCCGTTACACGTTTGATATTGCCGCCTTTTCCGGCAGCATCCCAACCTTCGTATGCAATGATGACAGGAATCTTTTTGTGGTAAATGCTGTTGTGCAGCTCTCGAAGTTTTCCCTGTAATTCTTTCAGACGTTTGGAATATTCTTCATCAGATACCGTCTTGTCCTGTAAAGAGATATCTGACAGCTTCGGCATGTCCATAAGAGGGAATACATTCTGCGGGATCGGAACTGCCAGTGAATGATTCTGTAGGGCAACATCGATTCCCTCGGTCAGGATTTCCAGAACCTGAAGCTCCGCCCATTTCTTGGAGCGGCCATCGATGATATACCATGGCGCGCGGGAAGAATCGGTAGCATCTAAGAATTTGTCAAAGATGTCCATGTATTTGTCATAATGTTTGTTCTGTGCCAGGTCGGTATCGGTCACTCTCCATTTGGTTGCAGGATCATCGGCAAGCGTCCGGATCCGTTTCTTCTGTTCTTTCTTCGAGATGTTCAGGAAGAATTTGACAACCAGATAGCCGTTATCGGTCAGCTGTCGTTCAAATCTCCGAACATTGGCAATTCGAAGCTCGTAGTCTTTTTTTGACAATTCTTTGTGTGCGTATTCACGCGTAAGCTGATCCATCCAGCCGGAATCCATAAAGACAAAATTGCCGGCTTCCGGTATCTCTTTTACAAATCGCCAGAGAAATGGTTTCCGCCTGTCCTCTTCTCTGACCTTTTCCAGCGATGCAACCCGGTAAAAACGTGGATCGATATTGTTGATGATCCGTCCGACCAGACTGCCTTTGCCGGAAGTACCCCAGCCTTCTACCAGAACGATGACCGGAAGCTTGTGTTCCCGGACAGCCAGCGTCTGCGCCGCCAGCTTTTTCTGCAAAGCCTTTAACCGTGTATTTATTTCCTCGTCCGATGGCTTTTCCTTCATAATTCGATTATTCAACATACATAACACCCCCTGTGTAATAATGATCTGCTATGCTGGGGATACCTTTAACATTACCAATCAGGGGATGCTTCCGCTCGTTTTCCCGCTGTGTAACTTCGAACTAACCTCGGATAAACCTCGGTAAGGTCTCAGTTAGGTTTGCAACGGTACTAAGATGCCGCTAATGCGCCATCTAAGGACCGGCGACCTCAAATGCCCCTGTATTGGTAAGTTAAGGTATCCCCAGCATATTCACATTATGATTATATTAAATAGTTATTTTTATTATTTTCCGGTTATATCATAAAGTCAATGGACAAAATGTTTAAATTATCTAAAGGACACGCATATAAAAAATTTTTTTAATGTGTTAACAAATTCTATTGTCATGCCGACCGTTATATTGTAGAATATACATGAGGTTAGGGTTGGATTCTTGTAGAATTTATTTTGTGCTGAATTTTGAAATAATATTGAATGAAAGCATTCTTTTTTTTTCAGAAAGAATGCACATAGGAATGATACAGGAGGGACACAGACTATGACATCAGGTGAAGAATTATTAGAATTAAGAAAGTCTACAGGAATGAACAGACGCGAATTTGCTGAGTATTTCGAGATACCGTATAGAACTGTACAGGACTGGGAACTTGGAAATAGAAGAATGCCATATTATCTTCTTCGTCTTATGGTTTACAAAGTAGACAAAGAAAATCTTGCAAAGCAGGACTGATTCAGGTAATTATTTTTTAAACAGATGATGGGCGAATAGGTATTGAAAAATCACGGGCATGTTATGTGTCCGTGATTTTTTAAGAAAAACAGAAAATAAAGCACACAAAACAGGGAGTAGAAACAGTGGCAAAGCAGTACGTGATGATCAATGACATAATCGAAGAACATAATGCGAGAATGTATAACTTAAGAAAATACTACCCGTTTTTTGTGTTATCGGAAACTGCATTTACACAGTACAAGGATGGACGATATAACAGTCTGGATATGGGATATATCACCATGGCGGTACTGCGTTTTTTTATTGAGGAAAACAACTTCAACGAGAGGGACATCACATATCCCCAGTGTGAAGCATTTATAAAAGAGCTACTGATCCGTGATTTCGATATTGAGATCGAGGACGAGGATATGGCAGACCTGATCTTATATATATTTGACAAGATCAGAAATGATGGAAAAGCATTTGAATTTACATTTTACGATCCGGGTAAGAAGCAGAAGAAGACCGGGCGTGTCAGACTGATCGACAGCCGGATCACGGATGGAAAAGTGCTCTATTACATAACTGCGGATGGGATAGAATTCTATCTTGATACCAAGGAGATCAAGGACGAGAGCAAGATCAATGTAGAACAGGTTTTGCTTGAGAAGATGATCACCGGAGAGAATTTCAAGGGAGGTATCGAGGTTGTCAAGCGGATCAACAGCGAAGTGAACCGGCTTGTAAGAGAAAAAGACGATATCGTAGATCTGCTTTCTTACGATGTATTTGCCGGGGCAGAAGCTTATGAGAAATATATGAAGACGGTTGGCAAATGGTTTTCCGAGGAACAGAAATTATTTGCGAAGAACAAGGCACTGGTCGATAAGGCAGTTGCGAAAGCGAACTTTGACCATCTGGCAAAAGGTTCTACGTTGTTGGATGAGATCAGTCAGTTGGAGCTGGAATTGAAGAAGACCATATTAAAGCATGGAAATCTGATCAACAGCACCATGGAATTACAGAATATATCGGACAACATCATTCAGAAGGCGAAGTTAAAGCGTCTGCGTCCGGTATTTGACTTTGAAAAAGAATTACAGAAGATGATCAGGGAGGATCGGCCGGATAAGATGGGCATGATTCTTGCTCCTTTATTTGCACCGGCGATCACGAAGTCGTTCTCGATGACATCGATCGACAATCTTCTTACGCTCAAATCAGAGGATGAGGCGAAGATGGTGACAGCAAAGAAAGAAGATGTAAATGCGAACTTCCGTTACGAGGACGAGATTGAAGAAGAACGCTCCGGCAGAAACTATGGCAAGTTATTCTTTGAACTGATGGATGTGCTTGCCCGCTGGAAGAAGCTCAGCCTGAAAGAATTCAACGGATTCCTAGAGATACGATTTGGAAAAGAAATCTATGAGAATGCCGATTATTACGCATTCCTTACCCATCTGGCACAGAAGAAGGAATATGATATCAGCCGGATGTTAAAGAAGCAGGATACCATGCTTGAAAAGCTGGTAGTTGACAGTATTCGGGAATATCAGAAGGTGCGGGACAGCATCGGAGAGCAGCAGATACCACAGGCTACAGCCGACAGCATTTCAACCGTAAGCGTACCGGATATTTATTCGGAAGATGCTTATGCTCCGGATATCTCATTTGATCCATACAAAGATATGCGCTTCACGCTGACCTTTGACAGCACTGAGGAGATCCCGGTTGGAGCAGATATGTATGTTACGAACATAATATTTGAATTGCAATAAAAATACATGTGAGGAAAAAAGATGGACAGCAGAAATTTGGATAAGGCGATTGAGATCTACGCCAGACTGATACAGGGCGAAACGATCGCGAAAGCAAGCAGAGAAAACAGTGCTCTGTACGAAGATTATTATGGAAATGCAGAGGTCTACGAGATTGTAGGCAATCTGTTAAAGAAACTGAATCTGAGTATTTACGAATACAACGAAGCACTTTATATCACTCCGGGTGAAGGCAACCGGGTATTTGGTTATACAAATGACGATATGAAGCGCATACTTGGACTGCGGCTGAATAAAGAATTGTTCCTGTGCTATTTCCTCATGTATGTGATCCTGCTGTATTTTTATAAAGATTCCGGAAGCTATCAGTTCCGTGAATTTATCAAGCCGGAAAAGGTGATCGAAGAGGCGGACAAATATCTGGCAGATGTGACGAAGCGGTTGTCTGTATTTTCCGCAGAGGATGTCGGGGCAGAGAGCTTTAAAGCGGTTGGGCTGCTGTGGGATGAGCTTCCGGCGGTCAGTCATGCAGTCTATGACGGAGAAAAGACGAAGGCGTCAAAGGCATCCAAATCCGGTTATGTGAAGCTGACATTTAACTTTATGGTCAGCCAGAAATTATTTGTTGAGAATGAAGAACGCTACTATCCGACCGATCGGTTCAAGGCGTTATGTGAGAATTATTTTGAAGAATACAGGGGACGTCTGTATCAGCTGCTTGGAGGTGAAGAGGATGCCGTGCATTAACCGAATACGAGTAAATAATGTAAAATACAATTTTGGTACACAGCAGTACGATGATTTTTCGATGCGTATGTATGGCAAGAACACGCTTTATGACCTTGCAAACGGTGGAGGAAAGAGTGTGCTGATGCTTCTTCTGCTTCAGAATCTGATACCGAATTGTACGTTAGATGATAAGCAGCCGATCGAGAAATTATTCCGGAATGGTGGCGGCAATACGACTATTCATTCCCTGATCGAATGGAAATTAGACGACGCGGATATCAAGGATGGATACCGCTACATGACGACCGGCTTCTGTGCCAGGAAAGCAAAGGAATCCGACGAGGGAGCATCGCAGGACGGACAGACGGCGGCGATCGAGTATTTCAATTACTGCATTTTCTATCGGGATTATAATAAGAACGATATCATTAATCTTCCATTGTCAAATGGTAATGAAAGAATTACATACAGTGGTCTAAAATCCTACATTAAGGAGCTTGGACATAAGGATATGAGCCTTGAAGTGCGCTTATTTGAGCGGAAAGGGGAGTACCAGCGGTTCATCAGCGAATATGGTCTGCATGAGAGCCACTGGGAGATCATCCGTGGAATCAATAAGACAGAGGGTCATGTCCGTACTTATTTTGAGACGAATTATAAGACGACCAGAAAAGTAGTAGAAGATCTGCTGATCGAGGAGATCATAGAGAAAGCATTTCTGACCCGTACCGGTAGGGATGGGGATGAGAGCACGATGGCAGAAACGCTGCTTGATATTAAGGATAAATTGAACGTGCTGGCACAGAAGAAACGGGATATTGCGAACTTCGATCATCAGATCGAGCTGATCAATGTCTTGCAGGCAAAGGTCAATTCCTGTATTAACCAGTACGAGGCACACGAAGATATCACAAGGCAGCTTGCGGATATCTATGTGACGGGAAAAGAACTGACATCGAGAGAAAATGAACATCTGGAAGAATTGCTTGTGGCAAAACAGACTGCATTTGAACAGAAGGAAAGCCAGAAGAAGCGGTTGGAGAATCTGAAGATCACCAGAGATGGTTTCCGTCTGCAGGAGCTCAGGGATAAGTCAGAACAGTTAAATGCAAATCTTGCTGAAAATGAACGACAGGTATCGGCATTAAAGCAGGATATGAATATGAAAGAAAGTATCAATGATTATCTGGGTTATCTGGAAGACAGAAAACAGTTATCCGAGAATCAGAAGATCATCGATCATATCTTACAGAATACCGGGGCAGACCGTGAGAAAATGACGGCCTATGCCTATAACAGAAAGCTTCGGGATGATGCGCGTTTGAAAGAGCTTCTTCTGGCAAAGGAAGAGGTAGAACAGTCGCATGAGTATGCAGTGAAAGAGGCTGATTACTGCATGAAATGTATCAAAGAGGGCGAGATCGAGCTGGCTGTATCCGGGGATAATCGGAAAGCGGCTTCGGACAAATTACAGTCCTTAAATAACAAGATATCCGAACTGACCTCACAGGTTGCCCTGCTTGTTGTGTCGGATGCGGCAAACGTGATCGAAGCATCCGAAGAAAAGGCAGCAGAATTTGAGGCATCCTTACAGGCACTTGCAGAGAGCATACGGGAAGATCAGGAGCAGGTATTTGAAGACCGTTACCGGTTGTCACTTGCGGAAAACAGTCTGGGAACACTGGAAAAAGAATATGAGACAAGCCATCTGGATGCAGAGGAATATCGTCAGGCAGCTAAGAAGTTAGAAAGCATTATGGCGGTATATAGTGTAGAGAAAGCAGAAGAAATCATAGATGCGATCAATGCAAGGATCACAGGAACGCTGACCGAGACGATCACCAGAAAACAGGAGATTGACCGTTTGCTCGAAAGACGCAAATATCTGGAATCCGGACGTTTATTCGGACCGAGTGCAGGAGCATCGGCAGTTATTGATTATATCGTGACCAGACATGGACATATGGCGATGCACGGAGCTGATTATCTGGCAGCACTTAAGTCGGAGCAGCGGTCGGAGATCTTGAAGAAAAACAGAGCACTTCCGTATGGAGTAGTTGTGAAGAATTTTGCTGATATTGCAGAGGATATCAATCTGGATTCGATTCAGACAGACAATGAAATGGTTTTGATCTACGATATGGATGACCTGTCTGAAAAGGCAGTTACCTTAAACGAAAATGCCGTTATGGTCTGCAGAAAAGGCGAATATTTCACAGACGATGAGATTCTGAAATCGTTAAAAGAAGAACTGACGATCCAGATTCGTGGCCTTGAGGATGAGATATCCCTGATTGATGAGAAGCTTGCAACCTACCGGGAAGATCTGGCATTTGTCAGTCATCTGGCAGATGAGAGGCACCTGGATGCGGCAGATATCGAACGAAAGTTGAATCAGGATCTGTTAAATAAAAAGGATGAGGTCCGTGAGCTTCAGGATCGTATAACAGAACGGACAAGCCGGATCACCCAGCAGAAAGAAGATGAGGCATCCGTAAAAGAAAAGCTGCATGAGCTGGAGGAAGACAAATCAATCCTGCTTCGTATTAAGGAGCTTTCTGATCTGGCAGTTGAGGAAGAATCCCGTTATACGGAGAATGTTCAGAAAGAACAGCGGATCACCGGACAGATCGAGAAACTGAAGCGGGATGCAGTCAGATGGAATACAACTGTGAGCGAGACGGAGGCACGGATGCTTGCGATCGCAAACAGTATTCAGGATATACAGGATAAATGGCAGAATTATTTTAAACCTTATTACCCGGAGGATGGAAAAGTAGATGTGTCACTGGATCCAAAACAGAAGATTCAGGTGGCACTTGGACAGGAAACGGAAGATGTATCCAGACGGGATATCGAGATCCTTACGATCTCTGATGAAGTGCTGGAGACAGAATTTATGGCGATGTATGCAGTAGCAAATAAAAATGCACCGGATGTAGAGGATAAGAAGAAGTTGGTTCAGGCATTGTCACAGTCAATGGATCGTATCCTGCATACGATCGAGAAGCGTGGCGTGAAACTCTCGGATCTGGAAGCACAGACACAGTTATTTGCCACATCTGAACAGCAGTTACAGGCACTTTCTGATGAATTGATGCGTCTGGAACTGGTATCAGCATCCATGGCGGAAGAACTGAAGAATGTATCAAAGGCTTCCGGCAGATTGGAAGGAAATATCGAATATGCGGTTGCCAGTCTGAAAAAGATTTATGGTGAAGATGCATATGCAGAAGAACAGATTTCTCTAAGTGAAGCAGAGCAGGCGATCGCACAGGGCGATCAGATCCTTGCCGAGCTGGAACAGAGTTATAAGAAGACCGCAGAGGAATATGAGACTTGTAACAAAGAGCAGGGCTATATGATCGAGCTTTATAAAGATGTAAAACGTATCGTAGATACAAATGACATCAATGTGGAAAATGGTAAGCTGTTAGAAGCCGGAAAAGAGGAGCTGCGACAGGCATTTGAGACCAGTTTGTTACGATATGACAGAAGCCGCAAGAATTTGGAAAAGACAAGAAATGAACTGATGCGGTTCAAGGGACAGACAGCGGAAGCACTCAGTGAAATGGGTGTATTCGAGATGGCAGAAACGATCCGCAGAGATGTCATCATACCTGAAAACTACTATGATGCAAAGGCGTTACTTGAAAGCCTGTTACAGATCATTTCCTATATCGATCTGGAAAAGGAAAGAGTGGAAAAGGGAATCGAAGATATGGTTGCGATCAAGGAGAATTTTTGCAGTCAGTGTTTACAGCGTTGTATGGATGTAAAGACCGAGCTTGAGAAGCTTCCAAAATTATCGAAGATCACTGTTGGAGAAGAAGTCATCCGTATGGTTGATCTGACGATCCCATATGTGAAAGAAGAATTCCTTGCACAGCGCATGTCTGATTATATTGACGATATCGTAAAGGGCGCAGATGCCTATGAGGATGAGAGGAAGCGTGTCCGTTATATCCGTGACTGTCTTGCATTGAAGCGGTTATTTGGCGTAATGGTCACAGACATGAATGCGATCAAGCTGAAACTATATAAGAGAGAGCGTATCAAGGAGCAGAGCCGGTATCTTCGTTATGAAGAAGCGGTTGGTAGTACCGGACAGTCACAGGGTATCTACATTCAGTTCCTGGTTGCGATCATCAATTATATTGCAGGTATGTATTCTTATGGTGCGGAGGGTGAGATCTCTACAAAGACAATCTTTATTGATAACCCATTTGGCGCGGCAAAGGATGTATATATCTGGGAGCCGATCTTTGCCATGCTTGCAGCTAATCATGTGCAGTTGATCGTTCCTGCCCGTGGCGCAACTCCGGCGATCACCGGCAAATTTGATGTGAACTACGTTCTTGGTCAGCAGATGGTCGGTAACCGCCAGCAGACGGTTGTTGTCGATTACACCAGCAAGACCTCGCAGGAGGAACTGGAATATCAGGACATCACCTACCAGCAGGCAACCTTCGACTTTATATAAGGTGTTATACCGTACAAACAAATGCCGAACATACCATTTGTTACGCAAAACACTTGCGTTCGATTCTCACGCAGCGGTGCTAAACTCACTGCTTAAGCAGTTCGTTAAGAACCGGCGTTCGAATAGGTTTGCTACACAAAGGTATGTTCGGCATTTGTTCTGATATGATTGTCAAACAGATCTATAACCTCAAAAGCAGGTATAGAACCAAAATGTAAGAATTGTTTTACAATAGCCCCATGTATATTATAGTCTGTAAGCTTTTTCTGCATTTACGCAAAACACTTGCGTTCGAATAGGTTTACTGGTGGTAGTAGCTTAAGAAATCAGCAATTCTTCCCATAGCGGTTTTAAGCTGCACGATATTTGGCAGATATACGATACGGAAATGATCCGGGTCTGTACAGTTGAAGCCGGTACCACAGGTGATCAGGATCTTCTTCTCACGGAGAAGATCAAGGGCAAACTTCTCATCATCCTTGATATGGAACTTCTCCTGATCCAGTTTTGGGAATATGTAGAAAGAAGCTTTTGGTTTCACAACGGATACACCGGGAATGTCACAGAGGGCATTGTAGATATATTCACGCTGTTCGTAGATTCGTCCGCCCGGAAGCAGGAGTTCATCGGCACTCTGATAACCGCCCAGAGAAGTCTGAACGATACTCTGTGCAGGAACATTTGAACAAAGACGCATTGAAGACAGAAGATTCAGACCTTCGATGTAGCCTTTTACATGATCCTTTCTGCCGCATAGACACATCCAGCCGATACGGTAACCGGCTACACGATGGGATTTGGACAGACCGTTGAAGCTGATCGTGAACACATCCGGTGCCAGAGATGCGAGTGCAACATGCTTTCTGCCATCCATAACCAGTCTGTCGTAGATTTCATCTGCAAACAGGATCAAATCGAATTCTCTTGCAAGATCAACAATCTGTTCCAGAATCTCCTTTGGATATAAGGCACCTGTTGGGTTATTTGGATTGATCACGACGATACCCTTTGTATTTGGAGTGATCTTACTTCTCATATCATCGATATCCGGATACCAGTCACTCTGTTCATCACAAATATAGTGAACAGCAGTACCGCCTGCCAGTGTGACAGAAGCTGTCCATAATGGGTAATCAGGAGAAGGAACCAGAATCTCATCTCCATTATTTAAAAGTCCCTGCATAGACATGGTGATCAGTTCACTTACACCATTTCCGGTATAGATATCGTCAATTCCGACATTTGGAATATGCTTTAACTGGCAATACTGCATGATAGCCTTTCTTGCGGAGAATAAACCCTTGGAATCGGAATATCCTTCGGTGTCTCTCAGATTGTAAGACATGTCTTTGATGACTTCATCCGGTGCGTGAAAACCAAATGGTGCAGGGTTTCCGATATTCAGTTTCAGAACATCAATGCCCGCTGCCTGCATGCGGTTTGCTTCGTCCATAACAGGACCTCTTATGTCATAACAAACGTTATCGAGTTTCGTTGATTTTTCGTATGTTCTCATGCGATATACCTCTCTTTATAAGAATTTATCCGGCTCCCAAAACCGGAAGTTAAGCAACCTTAAGAATCCATTCTTGTACAGGAAACTGTTGTTATGGGAATCTGCCGGACTTTATAAGATGACAATAAAAAAGCCCAAGCAAATAAATTTTGCTTAGGGCGAACTTATTATTTTTATAGTCCGTGTTACCACCTAACTTCAGGAAAAACTTCCTGCACTCTGTACGGCCAGATCTCTTAACCGTTGTTCCTGTAACGTGGAACCTTCCGTTGACTGCTAATCTAAAACCTATTTCGCAATCACAGCTCGGGGACTGCTTCCTTAAGATGTTCTACAGGCTCACACCAGCCGCCTGCTCTCTGAAGTAACACTTGCTTAAGTACTCCTTCCTGTCATAGCCTTTGATTTTTCTAAAAGTCTAGCACTGCACAGGGGAAAAGTCAACTTAATTTTTATGGAATTATAATTGTTTAAAAAATATATACAATTAATACTACAACATAGCATTTAAATACAAAAAGACAAAATAAATACAATAAAATGATTAAATTGTCAAAAAATAATGTTGACAAAATGGGTATTATCACATATAATAAAGATACATTAAAGAACGGTCATCAAACAGATGCCACCTGGATAAACAGATCGAGGTCCGGTACACGGAAACTGGTCAAAAGTAAAAGGTGTTTTCCAGAAGTTCAAGGAAGGAGGAGATTCCGTTGGATACAATTGAAGAACAGTTTTATCGTAGCAGCATACATGATTGGGAAGTTGTTTCCACACGGGATGCCTTATCGATATAACTTGAAATAAGTCCCCACACAGATGCCGGTTCGGCATAGATTGAAGTATCGGGACGTAGGTATTAGATTACCGGTTATGTTCTGCTAGGATTGTTCAAAAAACAAGATATAGATAGTGTTTCAAGGGCATTAGGCTATATCACATAGACGCTTAGAAATTGTTGGAAGGATTGGTACAACATAGTATCTGTTCAGGCAGTGACTGTTACAGATGCCACTTGTTTAGATTCGTTATAAGCAGGAGTTTATATAATATGTACCATTGCGGTATAACATTTCACATCTTTTGAAATATTGTACCATACATCTAAGATTTGAATGATGCAGTTGCATCGGGAGCATACATAATTGCTCATCCTTCAGTAGAATTTATTTATAGATTTTATATAAAATGGCGTTTTATATGGCGGGTGTGGAAACCTCGAATATTTACAGAATACTTCGACAATAATCTAAAATTAAATACATACAAAAGCCCAGGTGCTTATGCATCTGGGTTTTTGTATGTGGTGAAAAATCTACCGACAGACAATTCTATTTCTTGATTTTAAAGGAACAAAATACTATATTAAATGATAGAATGTTAAATTACTGGTATAGGAATATTTAACGCAATAAAGAAGAAAAGAGAATGAGAGAAAATGGCTATAAACGAGAACAATAATGTTCCGGATACGTCCGGACAGGCACAGAACACAGCATCGAGCCAGATGCAGCAGAATACGACAGCATCACAGAATATGTATAGTACACAGCAGACGCAGAATTATACATATGGAGCAGATGCCCAGGGAACGTATGATGCAAATGCACAGAATAGCGCATACAATAATGCGTATTATCAGAATGCATATTACAACAATGCACAGGCAAATCCGTATAACGCAAACTACTATACACAGGCAACACAGCAGCCGACTGGTGCAAATAATAATTATTATGACAACCAGGTTTCCGGGGATGTTTTTGATGAGGTATTTGTAGAAAAGGATGAGAAGCCGGTTGCAACTCTGAGCAATGGACTTGTATTGAATCTGTTATCTGGAGAAGGCCTTCGGAATGAGCAGGCAGTTCTGACAGACAAGCGCCTGTATTATAATCATCGTGAAGGATTGATCAACAGGATCTCGACCAGAGAGATCATAAATACAGATGATATTACCGGAACAAAGATTACAGATAATAAACCGTATTCCTTATTAATCTGGGCAGCATTGATCTTTATAGGAACACTTATAACATCGATTCAGTCAGATGATTCCACTGCTATTGTCTGTGGTAGTATAGTTGCTATCGTAATGGTAATATTATTCCTTGTACTGATCCAGAAATGGCTGTTGGTCGAATATGCAGGTGGTCGTATCAGACTGAGTGTTAAGAAATATGGCATGAATAATATTATTGCATTCCAGAAAGCAATCTACAGAGTAAAGGCAAGCAGCAAGTAAAATATTCTTTATTTAGTCGGTGGGATAAAGATCGGGAGATTCGGTGCATTATAAGAGAAAACAGCGGTGATAAGGATAAGTCCGATCAGAAGAATATAACCGATACTATATATCCATTTTGGAATCTGGTGGAGCGAAAGCAGGTGAATCACACTTAGAAGCTGTCCTGCCAGAATACCGATGCCATAGGCTGTAAGGTCGATAGACATTCCGGTAAGTCCGAATCCGCCGGAGAACACATAATAGATGCTGACAATGATCAGATCTGAGATGCAGACGCTGGCTGAGATCATCAGGATCACTTTATGGATCGAAGGTCCACAGGGAATAAAATGCAGACCATAAAGGATCAGCATAACGATGAGCATCGGATACAGGGTAAGCTTCAGATGCTCCCAGATACTTTCATTGATCGGTGTGCACCAGGCGACCAGATTACTTTTCTCTAAGATGACATATAGAAAATGCCAGCCGCTTCCAAGTATCACAATACAGATGGAAGAGAAAACACTCCAGATAAAAAAGTTGTGTTTAACAGACTGATTCATTGAAATCCTCCATATTATTTTGTGGTATTAATTGCTGTTATATGCCAGCAATTTATGTTATTATATCTATATAATATATTCACAAAAACCAGAATATATGCAGCCATATAGAAGATGGCTTCAGATATAATAATCAATGAATAAAGGAGTTATACAAATGGATTACAATAGCCTGAGCTTAAAGATGCATGAGGAGAATAAAGGAAAGGTTGAGGTCATCTCAAAGGTTAAAGTCAAAGACAGAGACGACTTAAGTACAGCATATACACCGGGTGTTGCAGAGCCATGCAGAAAGATCCGAGACAATAAGGCTGATGTATACAAATATACATGTAAGGGCAATATGGTAGCGGTTGTTTCCGATGGAACTGCAGTTCTCGGACTTGGCGATATCGGACCAGAGGCTGCGATTCCTGTTATGGAAGGAAAAGCTATCCTGTTTAAAGAATTTGGCGGAGTAGATGCATTCCCTATTTGTCTTGATACAAAGGATGTAGATGAGATTGTAGAAACCGTAAAACGAATCGCTCCTGTATTTGGCGGTATCAATCTGGAGGATATATCAGCACCAAGATGTTTTGAGATTGAGAGAAGATTGAAGGAAGAATTGGACATCCCTGTATTCCATGATGACCAGCACGGAACAGCTATTGTTGTATCCGCAGGTCTGATCAATGCACTGAGGTTGGTAGGTAAAGATTTTGATAAGGCAAATGTTGTAATCAATGGTGCAGGCTCAGCCGGTATCTCTATCTGTAAGCTGCTTCTTCAGCTTGGCATCGGAAATGTAGTTCTGGTTGACAAGCAGGGTGCACTCTGTCCGGGTCAGGACTGGATGAATCCGGCACAGGCAGATATGGCAGAGATCACAAATAAAGACAGACAGACCGGAAATCTTGCAGAGATCATGAAGGGGAAGGATGTATTTATTGGAGTATCAGCACCGAATATCGTAACGGCAGAGATGGTAGCATCCATGGCAGCCGATCCTATCGTATTTGCTATGGCGAATCCGACACCGGAGATCATGCCCGAGGAAGCAAAGAAGGGCGGCGTTCGTGTTATGGCGACTGGACGTTCTGACTATCCAAATCAGATCAACAATGTTCTGGTTTTCCCTGGTATCTTCCGTGGCGCACTGGATGCAAAGGCTACAGGAATTACAGAGGAAATGAAGATGGCAGCAGCAAAAGCAATCGCATCAATTGTAACCGATGAAGAATTAAATGAAGAATATATTATTCCGGGTGCATTTGATGACAGAGTAGCAAAGGTGGTTGCCAAGGCAGTTGCGGATGAAGCACACAAGCTTGGTATAACAAAATAATAAAGGCTTGCAGAAATGTCCACTGGCAGAAAAGTCGTGGTAATTCTTATAAGGTAAGCAGGTTTTGACAGAAAGGAGACCTAATATGACAGATGATTTTGTGACACTTACGATTGAGAAACAGAAGAATATTGCACTGATCGCACATGATAGCAAAAAGGCTGAGATGATCGAGTGGTGTAATGATAATAAGGACATACTGAAAAATCATTTTCTCTGCGGAACCGGAACAACAGCCCGGATGATCGCAGATAAGACAGGACTGCCGGTGCGAGGTTACAACAGCGGACCATTAGGCGGTGATCAGCAGATCGGTGCCAAGATCGTAGAGGGCAGAATCGACATGGTGATCTTCTTTTCGGATCCTCTGACAGCACAACCACATGATCCGGATGTAAAAGCGCTGCTTCGTATCGCGCAGGTGTATGATATTCCAATTGCAAATAACAAGTCGACTGCAGATTTTATGATCAATTCCAAATACATGGATCAGGAATACGATCATAAGGTGATCAATTTCAAGAAGAATATCAGACAACGTGCAGAAAGTCTGTAAACGGTATATCTTATAAATTTACAGGAAAGACAAACATATAAAAATAAAAACAGTGCCTGGTTTTAATACTGTCAGATTCACGGTGGATTCGTGGAAATGGTTGTATCGGTCAGGCACTGTTTTTGTATGCAGAAAAAAATGAAAAGAAAAACGCTCTGCGCAAAAAACAATTTAGAAATTCTACTGCTGGTTAGAAAATGCTTCGTTGGTTTGTTCTATAAAAAGACAAATTTTGACAGAATACAAAAGAGAAGGTTGAAGCATATTAATCCGGAAAGCAATATGGAGAAAGATTAGTGAAGATTAACAGAACGTTTCTAGGACAACGGTTGAAAGAAGCAAGAAAGAAAAAAGGTCTTACCCAGCAACAGTTGGGAGAATTGACTGAACTCAGTGATAAATATATCAGCAGGATCGAAACAGGTAAGGCAGATATGTCACTGGATTGTTTTGTTGCATTGATCATCAATACGTTGGAGATATCTGCTGATTATGTTCTTCAGGACAGTTTGTATATGGATTATGAAATTGGGGATGACGAGAAGAAAAAACATATCTCATATCAGAGATTTGGGGCTGAGAAAACAGAACAGTTGTTATATATGCTTGATAAACTTACAGCAATGATGAAATAAGTACAAATTATATTATGGGGGGAAATATTATGATTCGGATTGCGGTTTGTGATGATGAGCAGCATGTTCTGGACGAGATCAGTCAGATGACAGCAACGTATATGAGAAGCTGTAATTTCAATTTTCAGATTGATACATTTTGCAGTGGCGAGGAGCTGCTGATGGAGATCGACCAGAGCGGGATGTATCAGATCGTATTTCTGGATATTGAGCTGACGGAGATGAATGGGATCCGGGTGGCAGTACAGCTTCGGAAACAGTATCCATCTATGCTTCTTGTATTTGTGTCCGGGTACAGTGAATATTATCGGGCGGCCTTTGATGTCCAGCCATTTCAGTTTTTAGATAAACCGGTAAATGAACAGACCTTTCTTCCTTTGCTTGACAGAATTATATGTCATGTCAGAAACAATATGGAAATTCTTCCATTCTATTATAATCGCACGTATTACGCTATTAACATTGGAGATATTATTTATCTGGAGAGTAACCGCCGGGTGATCACGGCTGTTTGTGTCTCCGGAATATTTGAATTTTATGATAAACTTGAGAATCTGGAGAAATATCTGGAGGAGCACCAGCAGCATTTTGTCCGGATCCATAAATCTTATCTGGTCAATACCAGTCATATCAGGGAGCTTCGATACTCAGAAGTCATCATGAGTAATGGGATGGAGCTTGCCATCAGCAGAGACAATAAGAAATATGTCCGGGAATATTATATGGACTGGATCGGGGGAGCAGGCATTTGAGTTCTATTCTGTCTCTGGCATCTAATCTTTTTTATATCTGGATGATCCGGTTATTTGGAAGTTCTGGTTGTATATCCGGAAAATGCAGGAAAATAGCCGGGAAATCTCAATATCCATGGAAACAGGCGGCTGTTACAGGCATTTATCTGGCAGTGTTTATGATCGCTGCGGAAAAGCTTGTTTATCGTTATTTTATTATGGTTGGAAGCCATGCTGATGTTGGAAAAGAAACTTTTATAAGGCTTCAGATATCTGCTGTATCTATTTCAAGAATTATCCTTTTAGTATTTATAAAATTGAATATTCTGGCGTGGAGAATGCTGTGGAGAAGTCATCATGCAAATGTTGGTGCACCCGATATGGATGAGACTTGTCCGGATCCACTACTGGTCTTGCAGTATAAGGTGACGTTTGGAGATTTTGTGGAGGTATTTTGTGTTCCGGTAATAACCTTGGCATTGTTTACACATTTTCGGACGGCATGTGGAGGAAAACATTTTCCGACCATTGTACTGCTTCTGTATGCGGTCAATATATTATCCAGTAACCTGTATCGTCAGGAAAGAAATGGACAGATACGGGAAGTGAATGTCCGGACGATGCGTGCGGAAGCAGAACAGTATAAGGCATATAGTTTTTCTCTGGGAAAGGTCTGGCAGGAATTTCGGAAATTTCGTCATGACCTGAAGAAGCAATATATGCTGGAATGTGTTTATCTGGAAAATGGTCAATATGAGCTGCTGCATCAGGAATATGAAAAGGCACTGGCAGTTGTGGTGGCAAAGGAGGTGATTTCCGGGCATGTTCTGATTGATGCGATTTTGTCCTATAAAAAGCAGGAAGCATCCGAACGGGGAATTGAGATCACGACATGGATATCAGTGCCGATCGATCTTGCGATCAATGACCATCATTTGAATATGCTGCTTGGAAATATACTGGACAATGCCGTAAAATATACGATTCGTGGGGGAAAAATAGGGATCAAGATTTTATATGACAGGAGCAATCTTATGATCGTATGCAGGAATACGATCAAGGAAATGACGGTAAACAGCATACAGATCAGCGGGCCTGTCGGCGGGGCAGAAAAGCAAATACCCGGATTGCGTAACGGGCAGGTGGAGCGGAACCCGCATGGTCTGGGCCTTCAGATTGTACAGGAAGTAGTGGCATTTTATAATGGAACATTTGAAATAAAAAAGAGTGAATTTGAGTATGTAGTGCGTGCTTTTTTGGAATTGCAATACCAAAAGTTACATTGAGACATGCTATTTATTACATCAACGGTTTTTCGCAGGCGATTTTTTGTATAGTGATGTTACGGGATATATGAAGGGATTCCGATAAACAAAAATGGAAGGAGGGTAGTGACAACATAAAAAAATAAACCAGAAAAATTTATAAGATGTCAAAAATGGTGCAGGTCTGGAAGCGCAGCATATCGGGAGATTCGCTTAGCTGCTTCAGGTCTGCACTGTTTGTATGTATTAATTCAGACATAACGTTCAAATGTCAGATAGATCCTGCCTTTCCGGGTTTCATGTCCACAGCCTTTATAGATGAATTTGCCATATCCGCGGATGGACAGAGTATCCTCCGGTTTCAGGTTATAGCTGTTATTTTCAAGAATGCGATTGTTTAAAAATACTTTTTTTTCACGGAACAGGGCGACAGTCTGGCTTCTGGAGAGCTTCGTGATAGAAGCAATGGCAGCATCGATCCGTTCTGAGGCAGCAATGCACTGAAATTCTTCCAGTGTTGGTACAATATCCGGCAGGTCATCATCCGGGCAGATGATACAGCGGACATTGGTATGTTTGATGCGGGTAAGATTATCAGTGATGTAATCTGCGATCGAAGATACACAGAACACATAAGCGGTATTTCGTTTTCCGCTTCTGGAGGATTCTTTCATAACAATATCACCGGTCATTTCACGTTCAATACCAAGGTTCATCAGAGAACCCAGAACGTCGCGGTGAGTCAGCTCGTCTGAAAATTTGTCCAGTAATGGTGTGATCTGAAGTATGGTGATCGGAAATGGAAGTTCATATCCGGTCATATCCTCTGATCCAAAGCGGATCATAACACGGTCACATCCTTCCCGGCCACCGAAAATCTGATATGGTACATGGTTGATGTCCGGCAGGATAGAATAGAAAATATCCAGATCGGATGCAGACAGAAAATTCGTAAAGGTATAGATATTCTTCTGATAGGCTTTATTTGCAAGATCCTTGAATCGTCCCTGTAATAATGCATCTGTATTCATGTGGTTTTCCTCCTGCGCGGCTGTGTTGTGTTCTTTCAATCTATGTAGAATGATAGGATTATTGGAACAATTTGTAAAGGGGGGAAAGAAATCTTAACTTTTTTGAAATATTCTTGACAAAATCTATACAAACGTATATATTGTGTAAAGCGTCTGGCGCGATAGAAGAGGATTCCGAATACGGGGTCAGTAAGATTGTGACAGACGTTATATATTTGCATAGTATTTTTTTCGAAAGATGAGGAGTTCAGTTTTGAGCTCCTTTTTCTTTATATCTGACGGAGAAATTAGGTATTGTTGCATTCCGGATTTTATTTTTTAAGAAGAAAATATAAACGCTTCGCGATATAAAAAAGTATCCTGAACAAAAAATGGCATTTTTCACAATATTTTCAAATTTTTGCTGCTGTAAAAAATCGTAAAATGTCGAAAAGTATCGCACGCAAATCAAATTTTATTTGATTGAATTTGGCTGTTTGAGTAAAGAAATAGTAAATTTGACAAAATGAGACAGGCAAAATCCGTCAAAATATTCATAAAGCTATCATATATAGTAAAATTTGTGCAAAAAGAACCATAAAACCCGGAAAACTTTATTTATTATGCAATATTTACAAATTTGAATGAATTTGTTATCATAGCACCATAAGAGATGGACAGGAAATAAAAACGAACATCTTGAAAGAAGTTACTACAGTGTAGTAAGTTAAAAAAAGACAATTACTTAACATTTGAATAGATATGATGGAGGATTCCCAATGCACGAATTCGTATAATCCCTATATTACGATGTAATGTACCCCATAACCCCCAAACCCCCCCTTTTTGGAATCCTCCATGACCTCTCCTTTAAGAATGAGCCTCAGTATTAATTACTGGGGCTCAAGCCCTTTCTATACACAATTTTAATTTCTCCCGGGTTTTTATTTATGATTTAATTGATATAACAGACTGAATGGTATAAATCGCTCTCTGGATGTCGATACTCTTTTATAAAGAAAGAAAACGGGAATGGCTTATATGTGTGGCGGTTCCTTTTTGTATGAAAAGAGGTATAGGGAAATGTTATTTAATAGAAGAAACAGGACTGCAGATCAGGAATATCCGGGGATGCGCTCAAGCCGGAAGCATGGTGTGGATAAGAAGCATCATTTGGGTAAAAAGAAGTGCGTGGATATGGTTCAGGCGGAGCTGGTGGAGCATTATCAGGATTATATGGAAGAATTTGCGGATGAGCTGTCGACGTTTGGGGTTGTGCAGGAGATGGAGAAGGACCGGGAGATGCTGGAGGATGAGCAGTAGTCCACCGGAATCCGTCAGAATCTACCAGAACCTCGACAGAGCTACACCGGAGTCCCGCCCTTGCTGTGGAGGGCTTTTGTGCCACTTATCTCTTCTGTTTTCACCAGTTATACACTCATAATAAACCGCTCTGTTTTCTATAAAATACATTTGCCTGATTTGCTCATGCTCCTGCGCAAACTCACCTTCGGCTCAAACATGCGCCCGCATTCGCTGGCAAAATGTATTTTAAGACGAAAACTTTACGGATGTTTATTATAAGTGCATATCTGTTGAAGAACAGAAAGGATAAGTGGAATAAAAGTATTATTAGCAAGGGCGGGACTCCGGTGCAGTGTTATTGAGATTCTGGTGTAGTATTGATGGAATTCTGATGTAACTTTATATATAGTGTGATTTTAAGTGTTCATCCATTCATATTGGTAAAATGGGATAGATCGATTTCCGATGTATGTTGTGTTTTTAGTTGCTTGTTAATTTATATCGGTAAAATGGCATGATTTAAACATTGAACATATCGTGAGATTTTAGGGCTTGCTTAATTTGAAAATACATGTATAATTATCATATAGAAATACTAGGAAATAAAAGCGATGAAACAGGAATAACTGGAGAAAGAGATAATAAGCAGCGAGATAAACTGGGACAGAGTGAGAAGGTTTTATAGGATATGATAAAGTTACAAAGGAGACGAAGATATGGCAAAGTTGATCACACCGGAGATTTTTCAAAAGAATACAGCAGAAGATTATTTGAAAGCGGCGATCGATACGGCGGAATGGATCGATACGTTGGCGATTAAGACGGAATATGGAAGAATCTGGCAGGCGTTGCCGGAAGGACAGGATGGATATCGGGAGGATGTTCCGTTATTTACGTCGAAGAGTATGTATGACGGTTCGGCAGGTATTGGTATTTTCTTTATGCGGCTGTATGAAGCAACCGGAGACACACGCTGGCTGACTGAGGCAGAGGAAGCAGCGGCGCATATCATTGCAACGAAGGTTGGCGTGGAATGGTATCAGACGACGCTTCATTCAGAGGTAAAGGGTATTATTCCGGTTCCGGGTTGGGCGGCAGGCCCTTACAATGGCCCGGTTGGTGAGGCATATTTCCTTGAAGACCTGTATCAGGTGACAGGAAAACAGGCGTATCGGGATTATGTATTATATGTTGCGGATGTCCTGCTTGAAGCAGCAGTAACTGATAAGAGAGGACTGCATTGGAGTGATCAGGAGGATATCACCGCAGATGGCGGATTTATCGTATTCTTAGATATCCTTTACCGTAAGACCGGTATAAAGAAATATCTGGATACGGCATGTGCGGCTGCAGACCGGATCGCACAGGATGCTCTTCCTGCACCAAATGGTGGAAAGTTCTGGAAGCTGCTTGACTTGTCGATGATTGATTTTGCGAAGGATACGACATTCCCAAACTGGTCACATGGAACGACCGGAACAGCATGGATGTTCGCAGCCTTATATCAGGATACAAAGAAAGAGGAATATCTGGAGCTGGCAAAGGAAGGACTTACATATGCAATGAATATCGCAGTTGGAGATGAGACCGGACGATTGATTCCATATCAGGATCATCCGGTAACAGGTCCGACGTATGACAAATATTATCTCAGTACATGTCATGGCCCGGTTGGAAGTACGCTGGCATTTCGTGAACTGTATGAGATTACCGGAGAGGAGATCTACCGGAACTGGACGATCGAATTATCGCGCGGTATCGTCCGTGCCGGTGCGCCGGAGAAACATTCCTGGGGCTTCTGGAACTGCCAGTGCCAGTGCTGTGGAACAGCAGGTATTCTGGAGCATTTTGCTGCCATGTATGAATATACCGGAGAGAAAGAGTTCTATGATTATATGATCCGTACGGCTGATGTGATGCTTTCCGATTCGGATCACCGGACACCGGGACTTCGTACCTGGTATGACAGTTGGTGGAGAACGATCCCGACCAGAGTTGTGAGCTATCCGGGACTGTATGTTGGTGTGGCAGGTTGTGCATCCTCGCTGCTCCGTACCTATGCGGCGCTGACAGGTAAGAAGCTGACCAACCTGTACGAATATCATTTCTTTGAGAAGTTTTAAGCGGAGCCTTATATAAAAATGTAGATCATGCTTCTATGGCTACAGTGATCTCGGTAATGTAGTCTTGCGGGTCTTCGGCAGTGAAGCTATCTATAACATTGTGCTCCAGATATTCAGAGGAAGTATGGATGTTGTGTTCATGTTTAAAGGTCATCAGGCGGTCGTAAGTATCGCCGATCGTATCCCAGTGACCGGTGTGGTAGGCGGTGAGATATTTTCCTGCAGGCAAGGTATGGACAGGAAGCCCGTAAGGCTTGTTATCTAACAACAGGGCGACATTATCATAGACAGCGTACTTATCTGATTCGATATGGGAAGCATGCTGGAAATATGCCATATCATAATCATTTTTAAAAGTAGAACCGACCGTTAGCAGAAGATTGATCAGGTCATCGGTTTTTCGATACAGTTCAGCATCTGTAGCGGTTGGTGCTTCTGCATAGAGATAGTAGCGTTCCGGGAAGTCAGCAATAAAGATGGCTGTCGGATCGATCTGCATAGCGAAATGGATCTTGCTCTTTTGCTGCGAGATCCATTTTTCCATAGAACGTAATTTGGCAATCTCCGTATTGATCTGATGTTCACGTTCTTCTAATATATGGAGCATCTTTGCCGGATCACGGTTGGCAAGCTGCTGTTTGATCTCTTTTAACGGCATACCGAGGTCTTTTAATAAAAGGATGGTGTCAAGGATCTCGGTCTGATAGATCGAATAATAGCGGTAACCATTTGGCTGGGTGAGCTCCGGCTGAAATAAACCAATCTCATCATAATGAAACAGGGTTTCTTTTGTTATTCGCATGATCCTGGCGAACTCGCCGGTCGTCATATATATTTTTTTATTCATTTGATTTTCCTTTCATTTTCAAAATTACACTTGACTATAGGGTTACCCTATAGTATATGCTTGGCTTTGTCAATTAGAAAAGTGTTATAAAACGGAGAGGACTTGTTAAAATGGGTAAATCATTAAATCGTCGCATTACGCCATGGTCGCTGCTGAGCTTTGCAGCACCGTCAATCATCATGATGGTATTTATGTCGTTGTATACCATCGTGGATGGTATCTTTGTATCCCGATTTGTCGGAAGTAATGCATTATCATCGTTAAATATCGTATATCCCGTAGTAAATGTGGCGATCGCCATTGCCATGATGCTGGCATCGGGTGGAAATGCGATCATCAGCAAATATCTTGGAGAGGGAAATAAAAAGAGAGCATGTGAGAGCCTGACTCAGTTTGTCACGGTATGTATTCTGGTCAGCCTTGTGATCGTGGTGATCAGTCAGGTGTTCCTGACAGAGATATCCAGACTGCTGGGTTCCAATGAAGTGCTTCTGGCAGACTGTAAAAGTTATCTGGGAATGGTGAGCTTATTCATTCCTGCCTGTATGCTGCAAACGTTGTTTCAGATGTATCTGGTCACAGCGGGACGGCCAACGATGGGCTTGCTGCTTATGATCGGTGCAGGTATTGTAAATGCTGTTCTTGATTACGTATTGATCGTGATCTGTGATATGGGAGTTGCAGGTGCGGCACTTGCAACAGGAATCGGTCAGTGCATTCCCGCGATTGCCGGACTTGTATTTTTCATGTTCTCCAAAGGTGAGCTTCGGTTTACCGGATTCAAGCTTTCCTTGCGGGAGCTTGGACATGCCTGCTATAACGGTTCTTCAGAGATGGTATCAGAGCTTTCAAATTCTGTTGTAACGGTATTGTTCAATCTTGTTCTGATGCGTCTTGCAGGAGAAGCCGGAGTTGCGGCTATCTCGATCCTGCTGTATGGACAGTTCTTATTCAATGCATTTTATCTGGGATTTACAATCGGGATCAGTCCGATCGTTGGGTTCCAGTATGGCGCAAAGAATAAGAAAAAACTCCGGAGTATTTATAAGATTGCATTCCTTTTTGTGGCGGTATCGGCGGTTATTCTGACGGTTATTGCAGAGGTGCTCGCGACCTGGATCATTACGGTGTTCACACATGACCCGGCAACATTTGAACTGGCAGAGATCGGATTCAAGATCTTTGCGATCAATTTCCTGTTCAGTGGATTAAATATCACATCCTCCGGTTTCTTCACAGCCCTTTCAAATGGTAAGGTGTCGGCGATCATTTCATTCAGCCGGACATTTATCTTTACGGTGTTAAGCCTTCTGATCCTGCCGCATTTCCTTAAGATCTATGGAGCATGGCTGGCTGTACCGATCGCAGAAGCGGTGACGCTTCTTGTGACTGTGCCGTTTCATAAGGTGTATTTTATTGGCAGGGGGGAGAAAAGTTATTTGTGGTGAGAGATGGAAAGTGCTTTTTATTTTTTCTGATATATATGCATGCGAATAAAATCCACCAGCTCATGATTGATCTTCTCGTTTTTTTCTTCGTCTTCCATGTATTCTGGAAGTGGCAGATCCGGTTGGCATTCACCGCAGATATCGATGCCGCATACGGTTTCATGGCTTAAGATGATGCCAAGCAGATGTTCCAACATGTCAAGTGACATGTCGCCCTGATTCCAGTTGGTTTCTGTGAAACGGGTAGAGAGAACATCTTTATCAATAGAAATATAAAATGGGACACCTGAGAGGATGTTTGCTGATTTCTTTCGGGCAGTCCCATTTTTTAGTTCTTCAGCAGAAAAGGTCAGAAGACGGTCTTTGCGTACTGCATCAATCTGGAAAATGTCGGCTGCTTCCGGTCCGATCAGAATTAACTGTTTCAGATTTGGATTCTGGTCCAGAACAAGCCCCGCCCAGTCACCACAGCTCATCATTCCGTCAACGAGTGGTCGCTGCATATCTGTATGGTGGTCGAATACTACGAGCGAGAACGGTCGTTTGATCTGGTCGGTTGTTATCTTTGTTACATAATGAAAATTCCCGGAGTCAATAAAATGGATACCGTTGATTCCATATGGCATGATTCGTTTCCGAATCTCGGCAGCGGCTTCATCTGAACAATACAGGTCGCAGCCTTCAATGTCAGAGCAGTCGATCCAGTGAAACCGTGGGTTATCCTTCATATCTTCATCGCAGTATACATGCGTAAAATCCAGGATGTAGTTGTTTGCTTTGTTGTTCATGGGTATGACTTCCTTGTAAATATTTTAAAACGTTTATAGAAAATTATAACATATATCAAGCTAATCTATATCATTTTTCCATCATACAGACATACAGAAAAATTCCTCTGCATACATTGTAAAAATGAGATTTGCAGGGGAATTTTTTTGAGAGATTATATTGAAGAAAGAGCAGAAGAAATTGGACAATATATCGTGGAAAGCGGAGCAACGGTCCGGCAGACAGCAAAGAAATTCGGAGTAAGCAAAAGTACGGTGCATAAAGATGTGACGGAACGACTGGTGAAGATCAATCCATTTCTGGCGGCAAGAATCCGGGTTGTTTTGGATGTGAATAAAGCGGAGCGGCACATCCGGGGAGGAATGGCAACAAAAGAGAAATATCTGCATGAACGGGAAGAACAAGAGGGATAATGAATAAAAATATTTGTATAGATTGGTATAAGGCGAAAAGATATGGAGTCAGAAAATGACATGAGATGATGATGCAGAGAGGCAATTTGGAAAAGATTGCTTCTCTTTTTTCGTTTACTTGTGTTATCTGTCAGGATTGGGTAAAATGGAAAATAAATATAACAAGGAGAATGTACGAGAATAAGGGGTAAAAGATAGTTAACGGAGGCGATTACAATGAGACAGAAGTTATGGAGAAACAAAAAGTTTGTAGTGATGGCAGCAGCATTTACATGTATTGCAGCCCTGTCTGCATGTGGGAAAAAAGATGCTGATTATACTGTGGATGGAGGAAATGAAGACGGTGGAAGTATTCAGAGCAAATATGGTATTCCGGAATCGTGTGATACCACATTTGACATAGGATCAACCGGGCTTAAAAAGATCCAGTTAACAGATTCCGATATCACAGTGCCGGACATCGGTGCGATGTATACAGCTCCGGTAAAAATGAAGGAGATCGATTCAGAATATCGAAAAGCTCTGGTAGAAAAGTTATTTGATACAGATAAAGGGGTCTATGTCTATTATGATATGGAGAATATGGACAAGCTGTCAAAAGAGGATATTCAGGAATATATCGATCTGTATGAGCGGCAGAAAAAGGCGGATCCGTCACATGCAGCAAATTATGATTCGGATATTGACCGTATGAACCGTTTGCTGCAAACGACTTCAAAGCAGAGAGAAAATGCGGGAGACTATTCCGCAGATGAATATATGGGTACAGTTGGTGATCTGGAATACAGAATCAGTTTTCCTCAGGAAGGAGAAAATGATACGCTTTTCCGGATAAAGGAGGATCTTCTGCAGTATCGTCCGATGGAAGGTGCAACGGGTGTATTTACGTCCAGTCTGGAAGAATACAATACCGGCTTGGGTGATGAATATGGAGAGTTGGAATCGGATATTAATGAATGTTCACTGTCGGTAGATGAGGCAAGGCAGATTGCTGAAGAATTTCTGTCAAAGATTGGCGGATCGGATGCGATTTTACAGAGTGAATCGGATCTGTGCTGGCTGTATCGGAACGATGGTTCGTCTGATCAGAATCTGCCGACGGTTGTTGACGGATATTCATTTGAATACATAAGATCGGTTATGGATCAGCCGGTGTCGGATGTAGCAGTCTGGACTGCTGATAATCTACGTCAGGCAAATGGATTTGTGAATGTTCCGATCGAAAAATATACGATTCAGGTAGATGCAAATGGAGTGATCGATGCTCTCTGGAATAGTTATCTAGAAGCAGATGGCAGCCCACAGGCGGTGGAACTGTTATCCTTTGATGAGATGCTTAAGAAAGCAAATGAGTCTATAGCAGCATATTATACCAAATATCCGACCGCATATAAGCAGATTGCATTTAACGATATTACGTTGTCTTACTATCTGAAACAGAAGGAAGATGGAAGCGGATTTGAATATGTTCCGGCATGGATTCTTGCAGAATACGAAGACCCTGCAGATCACGAGCTTCCGGAGCAGGTCGTAATTCTGGATGCCAGAGATGGCTCTGCCCTCGACCTGATGAAGCTCGCCGAAGCAGTCGGCGGCATTTCCAGCGCAACCGACTGACTTTCTGAAAATTAAAAATTGACCGATCAATGCCCGATAGTTGGTGTTACATTAACGTGTTCCGGTTTCTATTCGGTTCGCACACTTATTTGCCAGCAGTCGCCCTAACTCGTCCTTACGGACTCAGACAAGGGCTTGGTGCTGGCAGTTAGTGCGAACCTCATTACGAAATCCTCACAATGTTAATGTAATACCAACTACCGGGCATATTTTCGGCCAATTTTTAATGTCTGCTAAACTAGCACCTGCATTCGCTGACAATATACACCTCCTGACGAAATGCTCGCTAGGTTGCTGCAGAATAGACCGTTGATATACAGCAGTCGCTAAATACAGTTGATAAAAAGTGCCTGATTGCCGGTTGGGTATATGGTGTTCCGTTAACATTCGGAGAGATTTTGTAATGAGGTTTGCACTAGCTGCCAGCACTAAGCCCTTGTTTGAACCCGTGAGGGTGAGTTAGGGCGGCTGCTGGCAAATCAGCGTGCGAACCGAATAAAAATTGAGTCGAGTTAAAGGAATACCATATACTCAATCAGCAATCAGGCACTTTTGTATTATGGGAAAGTTGAATGGCCACCCTAGTTGACGGTGGAGGTCGGTGTGATGCTCTGGCTGGTATCTCCGGCTGTCAGGGTGTAGGTGCTGCCAACTTCAAGCTCCGGGCAACTGACGATGATAGAATTGTAGGACTTTGAAGTTTCATGTGACAGGAGCACCTTTCCATCAGCATCGGTCAAAGTAACGGTGGTCGTTCCGCTGGTATTTGATGAAAGCGTCAGCATGTAGGAACACTGGGTAGAATCCGAGCTGAAGCTCTGCGCCATGCCGGAGTATCCGGTTGACAGGAAGTAACCACCTGTAATGGTTGCGGAGATGCCGTAGTCCAAGGCACTGTTGCCATTGCTCTCCGGTCCTTCGACATATACAGTTCCGCCATTTATGTAGAAATAACCATTGCTGTCGATGCCATCTCCATCGGCGTTGATCGTAACAGTGCCACCATTGATCGTGAGTACACAGGATTCGTCGGCATCCATGTCAAAGCCGCCCATACCACCTGGAGTGTTGCTCTGTGGCTGGCTGGTGCTGCTGCCTGAAGTATCGGCAGAGCTATTTGATGGAGGATTCTCCGGCATCTGATTGTTGTCAGGGAACTGTGTATTTGTGTATTTTTGAAGCTTGCAGCATTGTCAGAGGAATTTGAAGTCTGGGTTTCTGAGGTGACGGCATTTGCATTCATAGTCACAACACTGTTGTTGGTTGAATTATCATATGGATCGGATTTGTTATCCTTACTATTCACACCTTTCATTTCTTATTTGATTTGCCCCGATTTATGTGGCTGTATACCACTGATCGATTCTGGTGCAAACAAGTTGCGCTTTCTATTCGGTGTATATGCCTAATTTGCTCATGCTCCTGTGCTACGAAAATGCAGCCCAATAATTGCTTATTGTAAAAAAGTTTCTATCTATAAAATAACAGCTATAACTTAAATCAACTTAAAATATAGCCAAAGTATACCGCACCTGCTTTTATATCGCAAATTAAAAAGACTCGTAGTTTGGGATATTCCGGCTGCTGTGTAATTTGGCATAGGACGACTAACATTAATGTAGATTTCGTAATGAGATTTGCACTAGCTGTCAGCATCAAGCCCTTGTCTGAGTCCGGAGGACGAGTTTGGGCGACTGCTGGCAAATAGGCGTGCGAATCGAATAGAAATCGAAATGTGTTAGCGCCCTATGCCAAATAGCGCAGCGACCGGAATATCCATGTTTGCCAATCTTTTTAATTGCGATATAGGGGCAGGTGGGGTATAATCAAGGGTGAGTTGCCAGAGACTTTTCTGGCTGAGAAACAGAAAAGGGGTTATCCTATGAGATTTATTCATATAGCGGACGTCCATCTGGGCGCCGTTCCTGATAAAGATAAAAGCTGGAGCAAAGAGCGGGCAGACGAGATCGAATCAACATTTGACCGCCTTTTGGCTGTGGCAGAAGAACGCAAAGTAGACCTGCTGCTGATCGCGGGAGATCTGTTCCATGCACAGCCATCCCTGCAGGATCTGAAGAGTCTGGATTATAAGCTGTCGAAGCTCACAAATACAAGAACGATCATGATCGCGGGAAATCATGATTATATCAGTAAAGGATCACCGGCAGAGAGTTATGAATTTACATCGAACACAGTGCTGATGCCGGCAGACACATTCAGTAATGCATATCTGGACGATATCAATGTCTGTGTGACAGGATTCAGTTTTGGACAGGTGGAATATACAGAAGATGTCTATGCGGATATCATGCCGCAGATGGAGGATGTGGTCAATATTCTGCTGGCACATGGTGGAGATGAGAAGCATATTCCGATCAATTTTCGGCAAATGGCAGAGGCGGGATTTGACTACTGCGCGTTGGGACACATCCACAAACCAAAGCATATCGTGAAGAATAAGATGGCATATCCGGGTTCGTTAGAGCCGCTTGACCGGACAGAGACCGGCAGACATGGATTTATCTATGGACAGATTAAGGATGGCGAGACAAAGATACGTTGGGAGCCATTTAACTGTCGAAGTTATATTAATCTGGGGCTTGCTGTGAAACCGGAATATAGCGAAGCAAAGATTCTGGATGTTCTTGCGAAGCAGATGGAGAATATGGGGACACAGAATATTTACCGTATTATTCTGTCCGGACATATGGCAAATGGATTGAAACCGGATTTTTCAGGTCTGATGAGAAACTACCGTATCTATGAGATCGTGGATAATACATTGTGTGAGTACGATCTGGACAAGCTTCATCTGGATAATGAAGATAATCTGCTTGGAAAGTTTATTGAACGATTCGCGGATGCAGAGGACGAGATCAGCAAACATGCATTAAAGTATGGGGTAGAAGCAATACTTGCAACTGGAGATAAGTGATCATGTATATAAATAAGCTGTTATTAAAGGAATTTGGAAAATTTAATAATAAAGAGATCCGGCTGAAAAAGGGCTTGAATCTGATCTACGGTGCAAATGAATCCGGTAAGACAACGGTGAAAGAATTTATTGTTGGCATGCTGTATGGAATCGATAAGACCAGAGGGATCGGAGCAAGGCTGGATAATTATGAGCTACGCAAACCGGTAAACGGCGGTGGTTATTCCGGAAAGGCATACGCTGTAACAGATGACAAAAGCTATCTTCTGGAGCGGAATTTCCTTCGTACAAATAAAAATGCAACCTTGACAGAGATTGAAACAGGAAAAGAAGTACAGCTTAAGAATCCGAATTCTTATAAAGGCATCCTGTTTGATGTAGATAAAAGCACCTATACGAATACCCTTTGTATCGGAGAACATGGTGCTGCACCGGGGAAGGAACTGGCAGAGGATCTTGGCAATTATGTGGTAAATCTGACCACAACCCGGAATGCCGATATTGATAAGACAGAAGCAATCCGGTATCTGAAAAATGAACGCCGGAATTTTGAAAATAAAAAGCTGGCAGCAGAGATCGATCAGTTAAATGAACAGATGGATGCGCTTGGAGATGTAGACGGAGATCTGGAAGCAATCCGAGAAGAACGCCGGGAAGAGCTGGATGCTTATAATATGGAGATCGCGCGGTTGAAACGGGAGGCAAGACAGCTTGTAAACGAGAAGGATGCAGCAATTCCGGATGAAGACGAAGATCGTACCAGAAGTCATATCTTCCTTGATGTGGAAGCGCTGGATGATGACGAGGAGTTCCGTCCGAAGACACAGAAAAAGCTGACTGACAATATATTTATTATAATGCTGACTGGTATTCTGGTTGTTGCCGCAGTTATGCTGGCGGTTCACTTGCTGAATTTCCAGAAAGCCATCCAGCAGTTATTTACAATCTGTACGATCGCATTTGTGGCTGTTACGATCATTGACGGATTATTCCGGAAGGGCTTCTTTGATGGAGCGGATGCAGTACCGGATGAGGCAGAATTCGACCAGATGATCTATGAACTTGGACGTGCTACAGAATCCAGAACAGTCCGGATCGAGATCGACCGGAATTTTCAGGAAGCACATGATGCAAAATTAGAGCTGTTGAAGTTCAAAGAGCATGATGCCGTAGCAAAGCGGGATTCCTATTATGAATTAAAGGGCAAACGGGATGAGCTTCAGAAACGGTTTGAGGTGATGGAGAAGGAACAGAAGGCGATCGACCTTGCGATCCAGACTATCAATGATATATCGGTGGATATTTATAATGATTTCGGTGGCCGTTTAAATGAGAATATTTCGGAGATCGTCAGTATCATTACAGATGGCAAATATAACGATGTGAAACTGGATGAGAATATGCATATTTCGGTATTTGACGACGATCATTATATGCCGATCGAGTTCCTAAGCAGCGGAACGATTGAACAGATCTATCTGGCTGTCCGGCTGTGCATCGCAGGGCTTCTCTGCAAAGACCGTATGCCGATCATTGTAGACGATATCTTTACAGCCTATGATGAACACCGTCTGAAAAATGCACTCTACTGTATGAGCCGCATTGATACCGATCAGGTCATAATCTTTACTTCAAACAATGCCATTGGAGATATGCTGGATGATCTCTCTATGGAATATAATTATGTAGAGTTGTAAATTGATTGTAGATTAAAAAATAAAAATCCCTGTCCACTTCCAGTTCTATTGCAGGTAGGGATTGAAACATCAGTGCAACGCGTTTCAATCCCTACCTGCAATAGAGCTGGATGCAGGCGGGGTTTTTTAGTTATACTTAATTACATCTCATAGTTATCAGAGATGGTATGTTTTTCTTTGTACTCAGCGATACGTGCGTTGATCCGCTCAGCAGGATCTAACAGCTCGCTGATAGAAGCATCGTGATTTAAGTGATCAATGATCAGAGCGATGTACTTGCTCATATCGGCTGATTCGTACCAGTCCTTTTTGAACAGGTCAGGCATCTGGTAGGTCAGGTTGGTTGTGATGACCTTTTCGATCAGACCTTCTTCGTGGCACTTATCGAATACTTCAAGACCCTTTGTAAAGAGACCGAAGGTAGCGATACAGTAAACACGTTTTGCTTTTCTCTGCTTTAACTGTCTTGCAACATCGATCATGCTTTCACCGGAAGCAATCATATCATCGATGATGATAACATCCTTGCCCTCAACAGAATCACCAAGGAATTCATGAGCAACGATCGGATTTCTTCCATCAACAACGCGTGAATAGTCACGACGCTTGTAGAACATTCCGACATCGACACCTAACAGGTTCGCAAAGTAGATTGCTCTGTGCATAGCACCCTCATCCGGAGAAATGACCATCATATGGTTGTTGTCAATTTCAAGATCCGGTGTGGTACGGAGCAGGGTCTTGATGAACTGGTAGGTTGGACGTACATTCTCAAATCCGCTCTTAGGGATGGCATTTACGACACGAGGATCGTGTGCGTCAAATGTCACAATATTGTCAACACCATAAGACTTTAATTCCTGAAGCATAACGGCACAGTCAAGAGATTCTCTGGAAGAACGCTTGTGCTGGCGGCTTTCATAAAGGAATGGCATAATTACTGTGATCTTTTTTGGTTTATCAGTCATAGCGGCGATCAGTCGTTTCAAATCTGCATAATGGTCATCCGGAGACATACGCTGTGGCTGGCCTGCCATTGTATAAGTACAGCTATAGTTTCCGACATCAACCATAATATAGATATCTTTACCACGAACGGATTCATTCAGAATACCCTTTGCCTCACCGGAGCCGAAACGTGGACAATCGGCACTGATCAGGTAAGTATCAGCTTCATATCCGTGGAAAACAATGTTGTCTTTGTGTACATTGTCTCTGTTAGCTCTCCATTTTACGAGATAATGATCAACCTTTTCACCAAGGCCTGTACAACTTTTGTGAGCGACAATTCCGAGACTGCCCACGGGTATGGTTTCTAATTTGCTATCGTCTGGCATGATAAATATCCTCCATAATCTTATAGTGTAATGATTCGATACCTTATATTGTTAGTATCATTGATAGTATATATGCAAATGCAGAAGACTGCAATGCCATCAGTTAGAAGTTTTATTCTGGATCCGGTCTTTTCGTTTGGTGTAGCGGATATTTGTTCCATATAATGGAAATACCTTAAAGTCACCAATGATACGGGACATGATACGTTCCGTATACCGGTCAGAAAGCTCCCGCATACTCAGATTGGTTGAAATCAGAGTAGCAAGGGATCGGTTGTTGCGCATGTTAATGATCTCAAATAACTGGGAATTAACGAAAGTATTCGGAACCTCGGTGCCGAGATCGTCAATGATCAGCAGTTCACAGTTATAGATATAATCATATAACATCATCTTTTCTTTTTCACGCACATTACCCATTATAATGCCTGATAAAATATTTTCAAATAAATTTATTGAAGTCAGATAAAGAACTGTGTGTCCTTTGTCTAACAAAGCCTTTGCAATACAGTTGGACAGGAAGGTTTTCCCAAGTCCTGTTTCTCCATAGATTAGAATACCGGAGTGGGATTCGTCAAAATGCTCCACATAATCTTTGCAAGCTGCCAGAGTGTTTGAGGCATTCTCGTATGGCGTATGCTTATGCGTGCCATCATTCTCCCGGCTGTAGTAGTTCAGGGAAAAAGTAGAGAAATTCTCTCTCTCCAGGATCTCACGGATCGTGGACTGGTTGTATAGCTCGTCGATCACCTTCTGTGTCATACATTTGCAGGGATGGCTTCCCTGATAGCCGGTGTCGTGACAGAGCGGACATTCATAGATCGGTTCCAGATAATCTTCCGGATATCCGTGTTTTTTTAAAAGCGCTTTTTTATGAGCTGCCAACTCACGGTTATTCCGGTTGATATCTTCCATATTAACAGGCAGTTTCCGTATTCTGTTTCTTGCTGCCTGAATAGAAGAGGAAGCGATTTCCTGATCGATCTTTTTTATCTCAGGAATCTTTTCATATATTTCAGCTTTTCTATTGTCTGCCAGAATTTCATTTTCAAGACGCTTCCGTTGAAAGCCTGACAATATACTATCATAATCTATATTTTTCATAATTACACATAATCCTTATTTAGTGAGAATTTATCTCATCTAGGAACAACTGCTCCATTTCATCAAGCTCAGCCGACATGTCTTTTTGCTGGAATGAATTGAAAGCATTCGGTTTAGCATTGTACTGACTTGATTTTTGTGATGTATTTCGTTTTTTTGCTTCGTGATATTCTGTGCTTGCCTTGGCAATATCATCGACTGTTTTGACACCCTGTTGCTGCCATTTTTTCAGGATACCGTTGATATAGGCAAATGTTACATCGTGAGGATGCTGTGCAATTCCACGGTTGCAGGCTTCAATGATGACCGGCAGTTCAAAGCCCATTTCCTTATTCCAGGAATCCATCCATGCGACTTCTCCTGTGGTTGGAGCTTTCCGGTTGATACCAAGTGCCTTAAAGACTGCACGGTACAATGGGTTGCCATTTTCAGCAGCTTCCTTTGCTTCCTCCAGTGTGTGGATGCCGGCCTGATACCAGTTTTTGGCAATGCCCTCTGCATAACGGAGATCCGGTTTCTCAATGCTGACACAGTATTCGATCAGATATTCCATGATCTCGGTGGAGAAGCCTAACTGATCGTGAATATAGATCAGGATCTCGATATCATTCACCGATAATTCTTTTCTGAAATAGGTTTCTGCTTCAAATATCACGTCGGCAAATGCATCATCTTCCTTTGCCTTTGCTGCAAGGGCGGCAGAGTAAGGCTGTTTCTCCGGAAATACAGACGCCGGTTTCTGAACCGGTTCCGGTCCTGATATGGTATTCTTGGTATGTACCGGTTTGCTTGCTGCTGGAACAGCAGGCTTCTTTTTCTTTTCCGGAAACTTTAATAAAGAGATGCTGTCGAGCGACAGGGAGGTGTCTGCCTCTTCCTTTGTTTTTTCATGCAGAGGAAGAAGGGTAATACCTGTAAGCTGGCCGGATGCATCGTAATCCAGACGTAATACGTCCTCGCTGATCCAGTACCGGATCGCACGGCAGATATCCTTCTCTGTGAGGTTGAAATGATCTGCAATATCAGCTACCGAGATCGGTGCTTTTGAGGACAACAGTCGGATAAGATATAGATAGACCTTGACAAATTCGCCATTTGCTTCGGTCATATAATAATCAATAAAATGATTCGATACCAGGGAAAATGTTTCCTTTGCTTCTGTTGAAATTGTGATGTAACTCATGGTAACTTTTCCCGCCTTTCATAACTTTTGGATGTCTCCAAACCTTCTCTGGTCAAGAAGTGCTCACATTATAGCATGTGTTTTTTAAATTGCAAATAGAACAAATAGTCGGTTGGAAAAATGGACAGGGATGTTGATTTTGTGGATAATGTGGAGAAGTTTTGGATAAAAAAATTATTTGTTACTAACACATCGGGAACAGGTGCTAAAACAGGGCATTTGTGAAAAAAAGAAAGTAAATTTTATGTAAACAAATGAAAAGAGCTGTATGAGGAAAACTCCTTCACACAGCTCTGTGGATAATGTGGATAATTATTTTTTTATCAGCTCATTTCCGATAGAATCGACATTTCCGGCACCCATAGTTATCAACAAATCATTTTTTTTGCAATTTTTCAATAAATAATTTTCGATGTCCATAAAGGATGGCAGATAGAACGCATCGGTTCCATAAGAAGCAATCTTTTCGGCGAGCTGCTTCGAGGATACCAGACCTGTGTCTTTCTCTCTGGCCGCATAGATATCAGCAACGATAACATGGTCACAGACACTTAAGACCTTTGCAAAGTCATCGAAAAGGGCATATGTTCTGCTGTAGGTATGAGGCTGGAATACACACCATAATTCATGGTAGTCTGTATTCTTTGCAGCGGCGAGGGTTGCAGCAATCTCAGTTGGATGATGTGCATAGTCATCCATGACCTTTACATTGTCGAGGATCGTTCCTTTATACTCGAATCTCCGCTCTGCACCCTTACAATGCAGCAGACCTGCTTTGATCGCATCGATTTCGATGCCAAGCTCTGTTGCGGCAGCAATAGCAGATAAGGAATTGTATACGTTATGCTTTCCAAATACATGAAGTGTGATGTCGGTGATCTCCTTTCCGTCGATCACAAGGGTATAAGTTGGGCGGCCAAATTCATCAAAGCGGATATTTGCAGCGCTGTAATGGTTCTTTGGATCTTCGCCGAAAGTAATAACCTGACACTTCAGATCTCTTGTTACGGTATCAAAATACTGCATATCACCATTTACAATGACTTTTCCGTTTTCAGGAGTCTTTGTTGCAAATGTGTGGAATGACTCCGCGATCTCTTCAATGTCGCTGAAGAAATCCAGATGATCCGCATCAACATTTAAGATAATGCTGATGTATGGTTTGAATGCGTGGAAGCTGTTTGTATACTCGCAGGCTTCTGTTACAAAGTAATCAGAAGAACCTACACGGATATTTCCACCGATATCATCGATGATTCCGCCAACGGAAATTGTCGGGTCAACGTCGGCCTCTAACATAATATAAGAAAGCATGGCAGTTGTGGTTGTCTTACCATGAGTACCGCTGACCGCGATGGAGTATTTGTAATTCTCCATGATCTGACCTAAGAGCTGTGCTCTTGTCAGCATAGGGATATTTTTGGATTTTGCAGCCTGAAATTCTTCATTATCCGGATGGATGGCTGCTGTATATACGACAAGGTCAATCTGATCTGTAATATTGCTTGCGGTTTGTCCGATATTGATCAGAGCACCCATGTCAGAAAGTTTATCTGTCATATGGGATGCTTTCATATCGGAACCGGTGACTTTAAAACCCTCTTTAATAAGAATTTCGGCAAGTCCGCTCATGCTGATACCACCGATTCCCATAAAATGTACATTTATTGGATGATTAAAATCAATTTTATACATGATGTTTCGCCTTCCTGAAAAGAATATTTGTGAGTATTATAGCATAGATAAAAAAGGAGTGGATTATTTTTTCATAAAAATTGAAAAGTTCAGAATTTAGTGTGCGATGCGGACAAAATGAAAACGAAAAATAGAAAATTATACGGTATCATGTCAAATATAGGCAGATTTCCGTGATTATTAACAGAAATTTGTCGTTTTTTTTGACATGGAAAACATAAATAGTTCACATATCGTTCATGAAATGTTCACATATATACTGTAACATACAATACGAAAGCTTTTCATATATTTGAATCCTTTCCCCCCTCATTTGGAGCCACCATTTTGGTGGCTCTTTTCTTTTTATTATCGGATGAAAAGCATTATTTATGGAGATGATAAGGGTATGTTTGGAGATTTTTTTCGATATTGGGATGAACTGCCGCAAGATGGTGGTTTTCGATTATTTGGATGGATTCATATTTGCTGGCTGGTTGGAATTATATTTGTATGTATAGTGACCGGTTATTATTATAGAAAGGCAGATGCTGCTGTTCAGGACAGGATCCTGAAAATACTGACGGGGATATGTCTGTGTCTGGAATTAGGTAAGGATTTTTATTTGATATGGATCGGGGAGATGGGGATATCATATCTTCCGTTTGAGATGTGCGGACTGGCGATTTTTGTGGAACTGGGATTTGCATTTTTCCACCGGAAATTTCTGGGCGAAGTTATGTGCGTGATCAGTATGCCCGGTGCAATGGCGGCATTGTTATTTCCGGATTGGACCAGATATCCGTTATTTAATTACATGCACATCAATTCTTTTCTGATACATGGACTTTTAGTGCTCATTCCGGTGCTTGTTCTGACATCCGGAAGATACAAACCTTCTATAAAAAGGATCTGGCAGATCTTTTTGTTCTTGTTTACAGTTGTTCCCTCTGTCTATGTTATAAACAGGATCTGGGGCTGCAATTTTATGTTCCTCTGTTATCCGTCCAATGGTTCTCCATTTCTGTCTGTTTATCTGCGGCATGGCTATGTTCCATATCTGATCACGTATGCCGTTACAGTCATTCTTTGTATTTTGGTTATATATGGAATACTGGACAAAATCGCTTCCTTTTGTGGTAAAAATGTGGTATACATTAATAGGAAGAATTAGTTGAGAAAAAAGTCATAATAATAGAAAATATGCGCAGAAAGAACTGCGTATATGGAAGATAGAATACGGAGAATGAGAAAAAATGATAACAAACGATGCGACGCTTTTAAAAGTAAAACATGAAGTATTGTATGAAGTTGCCAAGCTTGCGTATGCCGGACGATTGGAGGAAGAAAGAGACAGTCTTCCTTATAAGATGGTTCCGGGACCGCAGCCGGCATTTCGATGTTGTATCTACCGGGAACGAGAGGTTATCAGACAGAGGATCCGGCTTGCGGAAGGTAAAGCACCGGGTGCTGAAGATGACGGAAATATCGTACAGGTCATTAATTCCGCCTGTGAAGGATGTCCGATCTCCCGATATGTAGTAACAGATAACTGTCAGAAGTGTATGGGTAAAGCCTGTCAGGCAGCCTGCCGGTTTGGAGCGATCAGCATGGGGCGGGATAAGTCCTATATTGATCCATCTAAATGTAAAGAGTGTGGGCAGTGTGCAAAAGCCTGTCCTTATAATGCGATCGCAGATCTGGTACGACCTTGCATGAAGAGCTGCCCTGTGGATGCGATCTCGGTGGCCGATAATGGTACCGGTATTGCCGTGATCAATCAGGACAAATGCATACAGTGTGGTTCCTGTGTCCATAAATGCCCGTTTGGCGCGATCGGTTCTAAGACATTTATCGTGGATATCATTAAGAAGATGCGTTCAGATATTAAGGTGTTTGCTATGCTTGCACCTGCAACGATCGGCCAGTTTGGTGCAGATATTACGATGGCAAGCTGGAGAACCGCTTTAAAGAAGATTGGTTTTTATGATGTTGTAGATGTATCACTTGGAGCGGACATGACTGCCATGAATGAGGCGAGGGAATGGATCGAAGCCAAGGAGAAGGGGGAGAAGAAGACAACCTCCTGCTGTCCGGCATTTAAGAACTATATTGAGAAGCATTTCCCGACATTAAAGGATGCGATCTCAGAGACAGTATCACCGATGTGTGCAGCATCCCGTTATATAAAGGAAAAATTTCCGGGTGCAGTTACTGTATTCATTGGACCGTGTATCGCGAAGAAAGCGGAATCCATGTCAGGAGAGAAGGATACTGCAGATTATGCACTGACTTATGGTGAGATCCGTGCGATGCTTCGTGCAAAGGGTGTAAAGCTGGAGCCGGAAGAAGATACGGATGATCAGGGCAGTATCTATGGTAAGAAATTTGCAAATGCAGGTGGTGTAACTGCAGCAGTTCTTGAAAGTATGAAAGAACTTGGCTGTACCGGTGATGTATCTGTATGCAAATGCAGTGGCATAACCGAATGCAAGAAAGCATTGACGCTGATGAAGGTCGGAAGACTTCCAGAAGACTTCATCGAAGGTATGGTATGTGAAGGTGGCTGTGTCGGCGGTCCATCGAGACACCGGGATCCAAATCTTGCAATGCGTGACAGAAATGCAGCACTTGCAAAATCATCGGATATATTGATCAAGGACAATCTGGACAAACAGAATGCAGAAACGGTTGATATGATCCGTTAGATATAAGAAGGTAATTGTAATATCGGATGTGGGGACTTCTGATATTACAGGGAAAAGCAGAAACTATTAACAACAAAAGAAAATAAAGCAGAAAGTAAGAAAATTAAATGTCGCCAGACGAAACATAAAATAAGCCCGGCGGCATTTTTTTTCGATGGAGGTTACACGCATGGTAGCACAGATTTTGGCACTTGCCATTTTTGTAGTTATGTTCGGATTGATCATATCCGAAAAATTTGAGCGTCATGTTATCACATTGGTATGTGGACTGGCAACACTTGTTCTGGTATTTGGTGTAGCAATGCACAGCATGGATGCGATACTTGAAACATTAAATATCAGAAACATTTTTACACTTTCGTTCTGGTATGAGGCAGGAGCCTCATCCGAGAGTACGGGTGGTATCAACTGGGCCACGATTATCTTTCTTGTGGGAATGATGGTTATGGTAGAAGGTATGGCAAAGGCGGGTTTCTTTCGCTGGCTATGTATGACGATCGCGAAAGCCGTTCGGTATAGGGTCATTCCGATATTTATTACATTCATGATCATGTCATTTGTCCTTGCTATGTTCATTGACAGTATCACGGTTATCCTGTTCTTAGCAGCAGTTACGGTGGAACTGGCGCAGCTTCTGGACTTTGATCCGATTCCGCTGATCCTGTCTGAGATCTTCTGCGCAAATTTGGGTGGATCGGCAACAATGTGTGGTGATCCTCCAAATATCATTGTCGGAACATCCCTTCGGTATTCGTTCTCCGATTTTATTACAAATACCGGCCTGATGGCGGTACTTTCACTGGTGGTTATTATTTTTTACTTTTATTTTTGTTTCAGGAAAGAACTCACTGCATCTTCGGCGCCACAGACTTCGGAGAAAGATCATCCATCACCGGTATCTGCGATCACGGATAAACGGGCATTTGCCATTAGCTGTGTGATCTTTTTATGTGCGGTTGCCTTACTTATCACACATGCACAGACCGGACTGACAGTTGCATTTATCGGTCTGTTTATAGCAATACTGGTTCTTCTGACATCAGGAAAGAATATCGGACATATTTTAAAAAATGTAGATTATAAGACGATCCTTTTCTTTATTGGTCTGTTTGTTGTAGTCGGTGGTCTGGAGCAGACCGGTATTCTGGAACTGGCAGCCGGATTTATCGGGAAGGTAAGCCATGGAAATGCCAAGGTAATGATAGCCATTATTATCTGGGTATCCGCGATCGCAAGTGCATTTGTAGATAATATTCCATTTGCCGCAACCATGATCCCGGTTATCAAGACTCTGGCAGCATCGACAGGTGTGGATCTCTCGGTTCTTGCATGGACACTGGCAATGGGTACAGATATCGGTGGAAGTGCGACTCCGATCGGGGCATCGGCAAATGTTGTCGGAATGTCGATCGCGGCAAAAGAAGGTCATCCGATCTCTTGGGGCAAATATTGTAAGGTATCGGCTCCGGCATCCGTTATCGTTATTCTGATCTCAATGGTCTGCATCTATCTGCGATATTTCTAGTATTTTTACAGAAACGGGAAATGGCATCACCTGTTATGTAGCAAGCCTTTTTCAACGCCGGTTCTTAGCGAATCGCCAAAGGCGAAGAGCTTAGCACCGTTGCGTTGGAATAGAGTGCAAACGACTTGCGAAATAACAGGTGATGCTATTTCCTGTTTTTTGTAAATAAAAAACTACAAAGAAATTGAAAGCAAAAAACTGTTGACAGATAAGTGAAATATGGTACTATAGGTAAAGTAGTTTTTAAAACTACGTTTGAAGTTAACGAAAAACTTGGAATAAAGTCTGGAAAAACCGAGAACGAAGTTGCAAAAACGTGAAAAAGGAAACATATTTTTCATTATATAGATCATTATTTTACGGAGGAACAGACAGTATGATAACAGAGTTAAAACCGGAAGAAGGAATTGCCGGAAAGTTTGTCAAGACAGCATTTGATGAGAATGGTGTATTAAGCAAGATTGAATTTACAAATGATGAGACCTTTAATTTTGCATTTGATGTAGTGGATGCATTAGCAGAAAAGACACCGGATAAGACAGCATTGATCTATGTGTCCAGAGATAAGGAAGAAAAGAAGTTTACATTTAAAGAGATCAAAGAGTATTCCAATATGGCAGCAAATTATTATAAGAGCCTTGGTATCAAGAAGGGCGACAGAGTGCTGCTGGTATTAAAGCGCCATTATCAGTTCTGGTTTACGATCCTTGCACTTCACAAGATCGGAGCAGTAGCAATTCCTGCAACCAATATCTTAAAGGTAGAAGATTACAGATACAGAATTGAAGCTGCAAATGTAAAGGCTGTTATATGTACAGCTGATGACAAGATTCCGGATGCAATGGCAGCCATCGATCCGGATGATAAGGTGATCAAGGTTATCGTAAATGGTGAGAGAGAGCATTTCCATCCATTTGATAAAGATATCCTTTCATTCAGCAAAGAATTTGCACGTCCGACTGGGGAAGATACAGTCTATGCACATGATACCATGATCATCATGTTCACATCAGGAACAACCAAGCATCCAAAGATGGTAGCACATAATCATCTGTATGCACTTGGACATTATATTACAGCAAGATATTGGCATAACGTAAAGACTGATGGTATTCATTTTACAGTATCCGATACCGGCTGGGGTAAGGCTCTCTGGGGCAAGCTCTATGGTCAGTGGTTATGCGAGACCTGTATCTTTGTTTATGATTTTGATGTATTCAGTGCAGACAATATCATGAAGCTTGTAGAACAGTACAAGATCACAACCTTCTGTGCACCACCAACCCTTTACAGAATCCTTGTTAAGATGGATCTGAGCAAATACGACCTTTCCGCACTGACTTACTGCACAACCGCAGGAGAAGCCCTGAATCCGGAAGTATTCTATAAATTCAAAGAGATGACAGGATTTACGATCTTTGAAGGCTTTGGTCAGACAGAGACTACACTTGCAATAGGAAATCTGAAAAATACAACACCGAGACCGGGTTCCATGGGTAAGGCAAGCCCACTCTATGATGTTCACATTATGAGACCGGACGGAACACTTGCTGATGTAGATGAGACCGGTGAGATCGTTATTAAGATTGCAGATGGCGAACCATATGGTCTGTTCTCTACTTATAATAATGATGAGAAAATGACAAAAGAAGTTAAGCACGACGGTTATTACCACATGGGTGATACCGCATATATGGACAAGGATGGATATTTCTGGTTCGTAGGCCGTGTGGATGATATCATCAAGGTTGCCGGATACCGTGTTGGACCTTTTGAGATTGAAAATGAGATTATGAAGATCCCATATGTTCTGGAATGTGCAGTTACAGCTATACCGGATGGAACCAGAGGACAGGCGATCAAGGCAACGATTGTTCTGACAGAAGGAACGGTTGGCGATGATAACCTGAAGAAAGAGCTGAAGCGTTATTTCAAGGAGAACATGGCGAGCTACAAACGTCCTCGTGTGATCGAATTTGTCGATGAGATGCCAAAGACGATCAGTGGTAAGGTAAGACGTGTAGAGATCAAAGAGAAAGACTGGAAATAAGTCCGGACGATTATCTGCTGGGATAGATTACAGGCAGATGAAATGACATAGCCTGTGAGAAGCAGGCAGGAAATGGAGATGTTCATAAAATGATAGATATGGAAATTAAGCCATATGAGCGTATGGTTTATTACTATGAAACTGACAGAATGGGAATTGTTCATCATTCTAACTATATCAGATGGTTTGAGGAAGCGAGACTGGACTGGATGAAGCAGATTGGATGGGATTACAAGACCATCGAGGACGACAATATCATTATTCCGGTATTGTCGGTATCTGCGGAATACAAAACCATGTCCAGATATGGAGACAACATTGTGATCTATGTAAAGCTTGCAGAGTACACAGGCATCCGTATTGGATTTTCCTATGAAGTACATGACAAGAAGACTGGAGAGCTTCGGTGCGTCGGCACATCCTGTCATTGTCTGCTGGATGAGAACAATAAGCCGGTGTTCATGCGGAAACGTTATCCGGAAAAGGATGCGTTCTTCAAGGAGCTCATGAAGCAACAGGCTGAAGAGAATGCGTAAATTACACAATATAACAAGGGGATAGTCAATATCCATTTTACAGCACACTTGCGTTCGTGTCTCACGTAACGGTACTAAATTCACCGCAGGGGCGGTTCATTAAGGACCGACGTGAGACAAGGTCTGTAAAATGGATATTGACTATCCTCTTTTGTTATATTGTGTAATTTTATATAGTGGATTGCTGGGCAATACTGTAAAGCATCCTCACCATGTCCAGATATTTCTTTTGGCAGACCTTTTTTCACGTTGGTTCTTGATGAACCGCCTAGCGGTGAATCTAATACCATTACGTGAAAATAGAACGAAAGTGCTCTGCATAAAGAAATATCTGGACATGGTGTGGGTTTTATAGAATTGCCAAGTTCCCCTGCCAGATCCTCGCTGTTGACACATTGTTTTATAATTGCTAGTATAGGCTTGATATAAGGGATTTCCATGAGGAATCAGGTATTATGTATGAGCATTATGGATGAGCTTGTTAGGAAAACTTGTTAAGAAAGATTATGAAGATCATGGCTGCAGGGCATGATGTATTTTGAAATGATATGAGGTTAGAATGAGAAAGATAAAAGAAAACAGAGAGAAAATGTATAGATCGCGTTGGACGAAAATTGTTAGTTATATGTTGGTAATGGTGATGGCTGTTTCCTTGTTTGGACAGGTTGCTGTGAATGGAGCATTTGACGGAACTGGCAAACAGGCAGGCACAGGTGTGATCGCGGGGCTTAGCCAGGTAGAGGCAGCTTCGGATACTTCTATTGATTATAAGGCGGCTTTGAAGGAAACGTCTGTTGCAATCGAGAAAAAGCTGACAACCTATAAGGTGGAAGTGGCAGATGAAACAGGCGGAACTTCTGTCGTAGACTGGTATGGCCCTGCAAATGCTTCAATCGGTGGCGAGTGGGCTGTGATCGGAGAAAGCCGTTATGGACGGAAGAATGTATTGTGGTATCGTGCCTATTATGAGAATCTGGTACGGGTATTACAGGTAGCCGGAGAAGCACAGGCATCTGCTGATGGAACAACTACAGGCGGAAGTGCAAAGACTGTGCCATTGAAGCTCGACAGCAGAAAGGGAACGGAAAATTCCAGAGCCATTCTTGCACTGACTGCTATGGGGATAGATGCGTCAAACGTAGAAGGGTATGATCTGACAGCAGCTTTGTCGGATATGACATATGTAAAAAAACAGGGCTTAAATGGACCAATCTGGGCGTTGATTGCGTTGGATTCCGGTAATTATGAGATACCGCAGATCTCATCGGGTAAAACAACAGCCCAGGTATCCAGAGAAAAATTGTTATCTTATATATTAAGCAGTGAGCTTACAGATGGTGGATTTAATCTGACGAAAAGTGATTCACAGGGGGCAGATCCGGATGTGACAGCAATGGCATTGCAGGCATTTGTACCATATTATACCGGACGGATAACTGTTGGAACAGAGCTTCAGAAGCAGATCAGGGAAGCAGTGGACCGGAACATACAAGTTCTCTCAGATATGCAGAAAACCTCCGGGGCATACAGCTCATATGGAAGTGAGAATGCAGAAAGCACGGCACAGGTGCTGGTGGCTTTATCCAGTCTTGGAATTGATGGAAGAACGGACAGTCGTTTTGTAAAAAATGGAAAGTCTGTGCTGGATGGTCTGTTGTATTTTTATATACCATCAACCGGTATGTTTAAACATGTAGACACGGAAAAATCCGGCAATCAGATGGCGACCGAGCAGTCGTTTTACGCATTGGTAGCGTATCAGAGGTTCCGGAATAAAAAAGCAACCTTATATGATATGACAGATGCGGATAAAGCATGTGTTATGGAGCTGGCAGATTGCAGCGTAACCATTTCAAAGACCGCATACACATATACCGGAAAGACGATCAGACCTGCAGTGACTGTTACCTGTAAAAAGCTGGATGGAACAACGATCACTTTAAAAAAAGACACAGATTATACAGTCACATATAAGAATAATAAAATGCCAGGCAAGGCAACGGTCGTAGTAAAAGGTAAGGGTGATTATACCGGAAGCGTAAGCAGAACGATCACGATCGCACCGACGGCAACGGTGATTTCTTCGGCGACAAATACAGAAACCGGAATCCGGCTGAAATGGAAAAAGACGACAGGCGCAGAGAAATATATCATATATCGTAAAGCGGGAAATGGCTCCTGGAAGAAATATAAGGCGGTAAAGGCGGCAAATGGATGTTCCTTTACAGATACTAAAGTTACAAATGGAAGCAAATACGCATATAAGATACGGGCGTATGCGGATGGTGTATATGGAGCATACAGTTCCATACACACAGTATACCGGGTAAAACAGCCGGCCCTGAAAGTGAAAAAGACAGGAAAAGGCAGACTGAAGTGTTCCTGGAAGAAGAATACGAAGGCGAACAGTTACCAGATCATGTATGGAACGAAGGCATCCATGCAGGGGGCAAAGACGATCGCGATAAAAAAAGCCGGAACCGTGAAAAAGACTATAACCGGATTAAAAGCCGGAAAGAAATACTATATACGGATCCGGAGCTGTAAAACGGTGAATAAAAAGAAGTATTACAGCAGTTGGAGCAAGACCGTAAATATCCGGGCATGATCGGGATCGTAGAAGATGAATAAACATGCAGATGCCCGGAAAGCAGAAATTACAGGTACAATAAATACCATATGACAGAAAGCAGCAGCATATGAAGTTCATTAAAAAAAATATAAAAAAAATAATTGGTATTCTGGCGGTGGTGCTGATCCTTACCGTGGCATTCTGGTATGGTGGAAATGCACCGGGTTCCAGAGGCTTTTCCGGATTTGGAAAGCAGCATACGGAATTCCGGAATTCGACCGAGCTGGCAGAAACTGAAACCGGTCAGGAGAAAACCGGAAGGTCATCGATGACGGAATCGGAAACAACAGACGGTCAGGACGCTGATAGTCAGGATACAGACCGTACAGATGAGACATCAGAAGGAGTGGCAACAGAAGATGGACAGGATCCATATGGTCCGGATGGACAAGGCTCCTCAGGGACGACAGAGGTTCTGACCGAACAGCCAACGACGGAACAAACGACTGAAACAAAAGAACCGAAAACAACGGAACAGCCAACGACGGAAGAAGAATCGGGGCAGAATACGACAGAAGCTCCAACGACGGAACGGCCGGCGCATCAGAAACCGGAGAAGCCTGCAACAACGGAAGAACCGGAAACGACAGAGCAGAAGCCGACCGAGGAGCAGACATATACCTGCACGATATCGATTAATTGCGATAATATTCTGAAAAACTGGAATATGTTAGATAAGAGCAAGCAGTCCTGTGTACCTGCCGATGGCTGGATCCTGAAGGAAGTCGAGGTAGAATTTAAAAAGGGACAGACCGTATTTGATGTATTAAAGGATATTACGAAAAAAAAGAGTATACAGCTTGAATATTCCTTTACTGCATTATACGGAAGCTACTACATTGAGGGAATCCATAATCTGTATGAATTTGACTGCGGAGAATTATCCGGTTGGGAGTATTGTGTCAATGGGAAGTTCCCGGCATTTGGATGCTCGAAATATGTATTGAAAGATGGAGATAAGATTGAATGGAAATACACCTGTGACCTTGGAGCAGATGTAGGAAATCCATATTTTGAATAACAGACAGGAGAAACAGGTGAAGAAGATCAGAAGGGATGCATTTGCAGACAGTCATCCAATCGTGAATTTGATATATTTTATATTTGTCATCGGATTTGCAATGATGTCGCTTCATCCGGTTAGTTTAGGGATCGCTTTTTTGGGAGCGGTCTCATATTCTATCTGCCTGAATGGCAGACGGGCACTATATCAGAATCTGCGCTATATGCTGCCGGTTGTGATATTGACGGCACTCATTAATCCGGCATTCAGTCATCAGGGGGTGACGATCCTGCGGTATCTGCCGTCCGGCAATCCGCTGACGCTCGAATCTATTCTGTATGGTATAGCGGCTGCTGTAATGCTGGTGACAGTACTGTGCTGGTTCTCATCCTTCAACAGGATCATGACTTCTGATAAAATGATCTATCTGTTTGGGCGGCTGGCACCGTATCTGTCGATCGTTCTGTCTATGACGTTGAAGTTCCTGCCGGAATTTACCGCAAGGATCCGACAGGTATATCAGGCACAGAAAGCGTCAGGCTGTGTGATGTCTGGGAAATATTTTAAACGGCTTCGAACCGGTATGCGGGTGATCTCTTCGGCAGCAACCTGGGCGTTAGAACGGGCGGTCATAACAGGTGACAGTATGAAGAGCCGGGGATATGGGTTAAAAGGCAGGACAGCATATTCGTTATTTCATTTTAGAAAAAGTGATGGCTGCTGTCTGGCCGTGATTCTGGCAGCGGGAAGCTTTGTTGCGGCAGGAATGATCCAGGGCGTGATCGACTGGCAGTATTATCCGGATATAACAGGAAATGAATCAGGCGGAATGGGAACTGCGGTATTTGCAGGCTATCTGTTATTAGTAAGCCTGCCATGTGTGATGCATTTGTATCAGGAAATCCGGGAAAGGAAGAAAAGATGAAATTATATGAGATCGATAATCTGACATTTGCATATCCGGATATTGCATCGGAGAGGGATGATGTTTATCTGAAGCCGGTATTAAAGGATATCGGCCTTTCCATAGAAAAGGGCAGTTTTGTCATTGTCGCAGGTGGTTCCGGAAGTGGGAAGACGACATTGCTCAGACAGTTGAAATCCGTTTTGACACCTCGTGGAAAACGGGAAGGAACTGTCTGTTTTCAAGGGAAAAAACTTGGAGACATAGATGATCGTGTACAGACGGAGCAGATCGGATTTGTTGTACAGGATGTAGATGCACAGCTTGTAACGGATAAGGTATGGCATGAGCTTGCATTTGGGTTGGAAAGTCTTGGATATGACAATGCCTTTATTCAGAAGCGGGTAGCGGAAATGTGTTCGTTCTTTGGTCTGGATGGGATTTTTCACAAAAAGGTAAATGAATTGTCCGGCGGACAGAAGCAGTTGGTAAACCTGGCGTCAGTCATGGCAATGGCGCCCGAGGTGGTGATCTTAGATGAGCCGGCAAGCCAGTTAGATCCAATGGCAGCGAGGGAATTTTTCCAGTGCCTGTATCGTATTAACCGGGAACTTGGAACTACGGTGATCCTGACAGAACACAGACTGGAGGAAATCTGGCCGATGTGCAGCCAGTTCATTCTGATGGAAGATGGCAGAGTGATCTATGATGGAAGCATTGCAGATGGCGTGGTGCTGTTGGCACAGAATGCACCGGCAATCGAGATCCCTGCGGCATGCAGGATAGCATTTGGATTGTCTGGTTATGGAGTTTCAGACTGTCCGGTTACAGTTGCAGAGGGCAGAGAATGGCTGCGGCAGTATGATGAAGACCATGAACAGGCGATAGCAAAGGGACAGGCAGAGCGGGCGGATACACAAGGGAAAAACCAGACAGCGGAGAACGTGATCGATATTAAGGATGTATTTTTTCATTATCCATCCATGGAGAAAGAGGTATTGTTCGGACTTACCTTGTCGGTAAAGCGGCAGGAGATTCTTGCCATAAATGGTACAAATGGATGCGGAAAGTCAACATTGTTATCCCTGATCGCAGGAAACTACCGGCCGGACAGAGGCAGGATCCGGCGGGAGAAGCAACTCCGGATCGGATATCTTCCGCAGGATCCCAAGCTGTTATTTACTGCAAATACAGTTGGAGAAGAACTGGGACTGATCCGCAGACATGGGACGTTTGAGGTGGCGGAGCAGGAGATTTCGAAGGAAACGATCTGGAAAAGTATTCATTTCTGTCGGCTGGAATCTGTACTGACGCAGCATCCATATGATCTGTCAGGGGGAGAACAGCAGAGACTTGGACTTGCAAAGGTACTGCTTGCTGCTCCGGATGTGATACTGATGGATGAACCGACAAAGGGCATGGATGCAGCATTTAAAAAACGGTTTTCGCATATGATGAAGAAGCTTAAAGCTTCCGGACATACGATCGTGATGGTAAGTCATGATATTGAATTCTGCGCAGAAACGGCTGACAGGATCTGTCTGATCTTTGATGGCAGAGTGGCAACGGTTGCGGGAACAAACGATTATTTTTCAGGAAATGAATTCTATACGACTGCGGCAGCCAGAATAGCAAAAGAAACAATCCGGGGCGCTGTAACGGTTGAGGATATCCTGCATGTATATGGCAAAACCGGTGCATGGGATTACCCGGATGACGATATAGATGACGGAACTGTATGGACAGATGCCGGGAACAGACAGGAAAATGACGAAGTAGAGACAGAAGAAGACCGGATAGGAAGCGGCGCTCAAAGCGAGATATCAATACAGGAGAAAAAAACGGAAAAAATGTCATTTGTCCGAAAACTGGGACTTCTCCTTACAACGGTTATCATGGTGTTCTGCTTTTATAAGACAATGACACAGGCGGATCTGACGCGTCTGATCGAGGATGGAGCGGTGACCGGAGAAGGTATACAATATCTGATCTTGTATGGTATATTTATATTAGCAACGGTCATATATATTCTGTTGCTGCGTCCGGTCGGAAGAAACAGGGATCAGGATATTGACCTGCGCAGAAGGAACCGGATCAGCAGAAAAAAATTGATCATAACGGTTCTTTGTATTGCAGCAGTGGCAGGAACGATCTGGTTTGGCAAGACGGTTCTGTCAGACCGGAAGTATTATTTTATTTCCCTTCTGGTTCTGATCGAAATGATGATACCGTTTCTCACAGCCTTTGAGACAAAGGCACTGGGAGCACGGGATATTGTAACGGTGGCAGTTCTGTGTGCGCTTGCTACAGTCGGAAGAACAGCATTTTTTATGATACCGAATTTTAATCCGGTTATGGCGATCGTGATCATCAGCGGGGTAGCATTTGGATGTGAGACCGGATTTGTGACCGGAGCGGTGACGATGCTGGTATCGAATATGGTATTTGGACAGGGACCGTGGACACCATGGCAGATGTTTTCGCTTGGCCTGGTTGGTTTTGCGGCGGGGCTTGTATTTAATAACAGCCGGGTCAGAAGTCAGAATGTGACGAAACTTGGCCTGTGTATCTTTGGCGGCCTGTGCTGTATTCTGATCTATGGCGGTATCATGAATCCGGCGTCTGTGATCATGTGGCAGCCGGCAGTGAACCTTAAGATGATCGTGGCAGCGTATGTAACCGGCTTTCCGTTTGATGTGGTACAGGGATTTGCGACGGTTCTGTTTCTGTGGATCATGGCCCGGCCATTTTTGCTGAAACTGGACCGGATCAAGATAAAATATGGAGTATTGTGTGAGGTAAAACAGCATGCTTAGAAATTGTAGTCTGGAAGAGATATCGGATGGTCGTTTATATGATCAGACGGATATGGTAAAAGCATATTGTAATGAATGTAAAGGGTGTCATGCCTGCTGTGAGGGAATGGGAAATTCCATCATCTTAGATCCGCTGGATGTGAGCAGACTGACAAAGGAGACAGGTAAGAGTTTTGAAGCTCTGCTTGCCGATACGATAGAGTTAAATGTTGTAGATGGGCTGATCCTTCCAAATATCAAGATGGTAAATGGAGCATGTACTTTTTTAAATGCAGAAGGCAGATGTGGGATCCATGCGGCAAGGCCGGGATTCTGCAGACTGTTTCCGCTTGGCAGATATTATGAGGATGGCGGATTTAAATATTTCCTTCAGATCCACGAATGTGATCGGGCAGGCAAGGTGAAGGTCAAGGTATCAAAATGGATCGATACACCGGATCTGCCGAGATATACAGAGTACATTAATGCGTGGCATGATTTTCAGAAGCAGGTGCAGGAGGCATTTGCACGGATCCGTATGCAGGACGGGGAAGAAGAAAGTAAAAATGCACAGATCAAGCAGATGTGTATGTATATACTGAATATCATGTATGTTGCGAGATATGAGGAGAACCGGGATTTTTATGAGCAGTTTGAGATGCGATTGGAGCATCTGAAGGAACTGCTTGAGTCAGGAATCTAGAAAACAGATCCTGATCGGGAACGGTATAAATGCGGATAAGAGGCGGGGAGTGTGAACGATGGTAAAAAGAGCATATAAAAGACTGGTATTTTATATAAGTATATTTGTGATCCTTATGGCAGGCGTGATCCTGATCTTCTGTGCAAGAGAGATCCGGGAGACAACGGAGCAGGTGGATGATGAGATGAACAATAATATAGATTATGCCGCTATGTCCTGTCAGAACTGCCTGTCGGATGCGATCGATATTCTGACAGTGAATTATTTCACAGTGCAGTATATGCATGAGTCGGGATATAGTATGGATGAGTTCCGTACATATTTTACCGAACAGACCGATTATCTGAAAAATGAAGAAAGTATGCAGTATCTGGGGATTTATGGATATATTGACGGAGAACTGATGCTGAGTACTGCATGGGAGCAGCCAGAGGGATATCGGATCGAGGATCGTTCCTGGTATCAGGAGATGAAGCAGAATGGTACAGAACTTACGATCACGACACCATATCTGGATATGAAGACGAACCGGCAGGTGGTATCCGTCGGACGTATGTTCCAGGACGGTTCGAACCTGATCGGTGTAGATGTTGATCTGGAGGATCTGTCAAATCTTCTGAAAGAGTTGGATGCAGGAGCGGGTGAAATCTATATTGTTGATCAGACCGGAAGCATTATTGCGGGGGAGAATCCCGCATTTATGGGAAAAACACTGGACAGCATATATCACAGAACGGGTGCATATGAGAATTATGTTTCAGATATTGATAAGGAACTTGCTTCGGAGACGGAAGGTACTGTCAGCTATAAGACAGACAGTGCATGGATATCTGTGAAACCAATCCTGGATAACTGGTATGTGGTTGCGATCGTGGATAAGAATGAAGTCAGCAAACTGGCAGCAAAAAATGCAATCCCTTCTGCGGTGACACTGACTGTTGTACTGCTGGTATTCTTCATGCTTTATATGAACCTGTTTGTCCGTGTATACCGGACGGGAAAAAAAGGCAGAGCTTCGATCGGAGTTGAGCGTTATGCCTCTGGTTCTGTTCTGCAGGATGATAAGCGGGTGAAAAAGGTTGTATTTTATGTATATATCCTTTTTGCCACATATTTTATTATGATGTTTTATCGGTTCCAGAAAGCCCCGATGTTCGTTATTGTGACATTGGCAACTATGTTGATTAGCTTTCTTGTGACTTTTATCAGAAAGACTACGGTAAAGATACATGGATTATGCATGTCGGGCTGCCTATTCGCAATCGTTGCGATGTACGGACTGATTCCGGGTGAACATAACCGCCTGACCGATATGTTTCTTGCAGCAGCCGTTGTTGTGTCATTGTACCAGAAGATGGAACTGAATATATTTATGCTGATCAGTACCATCGTTTATTATTTGTATATGGTCCTTGCCGGCCGCTATATATCACAGACAGGTTCATTCGATGTCAGCGAGACGATTTTGGATCTGCTTATCATATTGATTGGCAGTCTGATGCTTCTTGTGGTGATCGCATGGAACAAGCAGCTTCAGGTCCGTTTGAAACAGAAGGCAGAAGAAGCGGAGACTGCGGCGAACAGCAAGTCGGCATTTCTTGCTAACATCTCACATGAGATCCGGACTCCGTTAAATGCGATCCTGGGTATGAATGAACTGGTGCTCCGGGAGAGCAGACAGCCACATATCAAGGAATATGCCATGTATATCAAGAATTCCGGTAAATCGTTGCTTACGATCATCAGTGATATTCTGGATCTGTCCAAGATCGAATCCGGAAAGGTATATCTGGTGAACGAGAACTATTCACTGAGCAGCCTTGTAGAGGATGTCGAACGATCCATCCAGAAGCGTATTATGGAAAAAGGGCTGGAACTTAAGATCTATGTAGAACCGGAGCTGCATGAGAATCTGAAGGGTGATGAGGTGCGTATCAAACAGATTATCATGAACCTTTTAACAAATGCAGTAAAATATACAGAAAAGGGTGAAGTTCGTCTCTATATCACAGGAACCGTTGTGGATAATAAACAGGACCTGACGATTGAAGTTTCCGATACCGGAATTGGTATGCGGAGTGAGGATATGGATAAGCTGTTTACAAATTTTGAACGACTGGATCTGAAGAGGAACCGCTCAGTTGAAGGTACTGGACTGGGACTTCCGATCACCAAGAATCTGCTGGTTGCAATGGGTGGAGATATTACAGTCAGCAGTGTATATGGTGAAGGTTCCACGTTTACGGCAACGGTTGGACAGGAGATCGTAAATGAAGAACAGATCGGGGATTACAGAAAGAAATACAAAGAAAAGCTTCATCATGAGGTTCGTTATCATGAGTCCTTCCATGCAGAGGATGCCCGGATCCTGGTTGTAGATGATAATGAGGTTAATCTGAAGATCGTGGTCGGACTTGCAAAGAATACAAAACTTCAGATCGATACGGCACTTAGTGCGGCGGAAGGCCTGAAGCTGATTCGCCAGCATTCCTATCAGCTTCTGCTGATCGATCATATGATGCCGGAGATGGATGGAATCGAGATGCTCCAGCATGTGAAGACCATGGATGGCGGTATCTATAAGGATATTCCGGCAGTTGCGATCACGGCAAATGCATTATCGGGTGCAAAGCAGACTTATCTGGATGCCGGTTTCTGCGGATATCTGTCGAAACCGATCGATCCGGAACGCTTTGAACAGATCATAAAAGATAATCTTCCGCAGGAATATGTAACGGAATGTGGAGATGGGAATGGAGATACTGCCACAGAAGGACAGGAAACAGACGGCACATCGGATCCAAAGCAGGAAGAAGAATGGAGCATACCGGGAATTGATATCGCGAAAGCCTTATCCTATATTGGCGGAAGCAGAGAACTGTATATCAGTCTGCTGCAGACTTATCTGGATGGAAGTGAAGAACGGATCCGGAAGCTTGAAGAATGTAAGAACAAAGAAGACATCTTTAATTATGATATAACGATCCATGGTCTGAAGGGAATATCCGCAAGCATTGGTGCAGATTCTATGGCGATAGCCGCTGCAGGGCTGGAAGAAGCCTGTAAGGATCCACAGACGGCAATGACGTACATTCAGATGAATCATGACCAGGTAGTAAGCCGGTACCGGGAGCTTCTGGAGCAGATAAAAAAATGGCTTGCGAATATAGAAACAGATGGTAAAATAGAAAAAGAAGCGGTCACAAATATAACGGAGATGCTTACGATCATCAGTGATTTAAAAACTGCTGTTTTTGAGTATAAAGAGAAAGCTGCATGCACCTGTCTGGAACGATTGTACAAGACAGAGATACCGGAGTTAGCAGATGAAATGGGTGCAAAGTATTATGGAATACTCGATAAGCTGTATCAGTATGTTTCGGATTATGATATGGATAAAGCTTATGAACTGGCAGAAAAACTGGAAACGGATATTAGGAGGATACTTAAGTGAAACGAACAGTATTGGTTATAGATGATGATAAGATGATACTTGATATGATCCAGGGAATCCTGGAGGACAAATTTGAAGTATCAGCCGTGAATGATGGACAGAAGGCGTTCCGTGTCCTGGAACGGATTCATCCGGATGTCATCCTGCTTGATCTGAAGATGCCGGGTATGGATGGATATGATGTGATATCCAGACTGAAAGTAAATCAGGAATATAAGGGTATTCCGGTTATTTTCCTGACGGCAGTTACAGACGAGTATTCAGAGACAAAATGCTTTGAAGCAGGAGCGGAGGACTACATCTGTAAACCATTTACAGCGAATGCATTAACAGCACGGCTCGAACGTGTTCTGAATATTCATGAGTGTGTAAGGATATAAGAAACGATGGGAAAAGAGACAAAGACAAATGCGATGCGGATTCTCGATCGTATGAAGATTCCGTATACGCTCAATCAATATAACTGTGAAGAATTCATTGATGGTGTGCATATTGCAGATATGCTCGGACAGAGTTATGAGGAGAGCTTTAAGACGATCGTAACAGTTGGAAAGAGTCAGGGCTATTATGTATTTGCATTACCGATCGACAAAGAGATCGATCTGAAAAAAGCAGCCAGAGTGGTTGGCGAGAAGAACCTGGAACTGCTTCCTGTGAAAGATATTAACAAGGTTACCGGCTATATCCGCGGCGGCTGTACACCGATCGGCATGAAGAAAGCATATCCGACCGTGATCCATGAAAGTGCGGAAACACTTCCTCAGATGATCGTATCCGGTGGACGTCTGGGTGAACAGATCATGCTGAAACCGGATGACCTGCTTCGTGCGGTGAATGGCAGGTATGCGGATATCATTTCGGAGAAATAAAAAAATATCGGATAAAGAAAAAGAACGGGTTGTCATGACCTGTTCTTTTTAATTACAAAAAAACTTGAATAATAACTAATAAAATGTTATTGTATATAAAAATATGTTACTAAAGGAGGCGCTTTATGATAAATACAATGAATCAAATGTTTGGAACTGATTTTGAAATGAAAAAAATTGAAAAAATAAAGGGACTTCCGGTTTATATGCTGTCCCAAAGAAGCATTTACGAGGTATCGGATAAAGAAAATGCATTTATATTAGTTAAATTAGCAGATTCTGAAAAATTTGGCGTAATTGCTTTAAAAAAACAGCAAATGCAATATGAAGAAAAGACAAATCTGCCTGTTGCTTATTGGTTTGAAAATATTACCAGAGCTCAGCGGGATGCGCTTATTGGGCATCGGATTCCTTTTGTGGCGGATGATAAACAGATGTACCTTCCATTTTTGGGAATCGCAATACACAATTCATTCAGGAAAAAGAAAGAAATAAAAACCGAAAAAATGATGCCTGTTACACAGAGCTTATTTTTGTATTTAATATACGAGTGCAAAAATAAGAAAATTATGAAAAAACAGGCTGCAGAATATCTGAATGTTACAAAGACATCGATTACAAGAGCCAGTGAACAACTAGAAAAGATGGGACTGATATGTCAGAAAACAGATGGAAAAGAATGTTATATGTGGACCGAGGATAGTGGCTATCAATTATTTATAAAAGCAAAACGGTATCTGATCAATCCGGTGCAGAAGTCGTTTGTAGTAGAGAATCTGAATCAGTTTACCGACATGCCTGTATCAGGCGAAAGCGCTCTTTCTAATTATTCGATGTTGAATCCTTCGGTTATTGAAAGTGTTGCCATTGATAAATCTATGGCAAAAGAATATACATTTAAAAAAATAGATGAAAGATGGGAAGATAATAAGGATATGATAAGAATTGAATTTTGGAAATATAATCCTGATCGGTTTTCAAAAAATGGCATGGTAGATCCTATATCTTTATGTATGTCTTTATCAGATGTAGAAGATGAAAGAGTTGAAGGCTCGATTGAAGAAATGTTGGAGGAATATGCATGGTAGTTGGGATAGATACATTTCGGGAGAAATTTAAGGCATATGTCGATTGTTATACAATTATTGGAGGAACAGCTTGCGATATTATTAAATGATGATTTTTATAATTTTATGTTACAGGGACGTAAGATTATAAATGACATATGTGTTCTGGGAGCAGAATATCTGATACCTTTTAAGATGTATGCCTGGTTAGACTTGAAAAATAAAAAACAAAACGGTGAGCATGTAAATGAGAAAGATTTGAAGAAACATAAATATAAAGAAGAGGCAATTACAATTCTTCATGAGTTATATTCAGTATAAAAATATATTATATATGAATACATAATAAGGAAAATAATATTTGTATAGAAAAAGGAGAATGAGTATCGAAAACTCATTCTCCTTTTAAAATCTAAAATTCAGATCCTGTTATTTTGCATGATGAATAGCGGGTATGCGGATCTTGGTGATAAGATTTGTCAGGCGGTTTAAAATCAGCGCCAGTACGATGGATATAGCAACCATGATCAGTTCGTATCGTCCATAACAGGTATGGTAGCCGTAATCTCTCATAATGCCTCGTACAGTAACGTGCGTCAGATATAATTCCAGGGAATATTTGCCAAACCACTCAAAAAACTTTTTTATGCAGTTATGTAATTTCTCAAAACGCTTCAATTTACCAAATAGAATTGCAATTAAGATACATGCACTGATATTAAGAAAAGCAGCAGAATATCGCGCAAATATAATTTTGCTGCCCTTCCGAAATTGGATTGCGAATAAAGATAAAAGCATCAAACCATATGTACCATAGGATATAGGGCGCTTTTCATAGGAGTATTTACCAATAAAGCAGCCAAGACAGAAAAATGGAATACGTAATAAAGCCAGATTGATATTGCTGAAAAAGCCTTTATTTGATAATTGGACTACTATGGCTATCATAGTGAAAAATGTGAAAAGATTGATCAGACGCATTTGTTCGGATTCTTCATCTGGCGCTTTATCCAATACCCGGAATATGAATGGAAAAATAAGATAACAAAAGCATATTAACAGGATATACCAGAACCATGCCATTCCCCGTGTAAAAAATGAATAGAAAAATATATCAGAAAAAAATGCCTTTATTCCTGTTTTTTCAAAGAAAAGATCATTCCAGCAAAGAGCGGGTATAGATACCAGAAAATATGGAATCAGGATTTTGGTAAATCTCCGCTTATAAAACTGGGAAATATCCGGATGCTTTTTCATTGCGTAGTACAAACCAAAACCGGATAAGAAAAGAAAACCGTCTACACTTGAACTAGTGATATAGTTACGGAAAAATTCTACCCATCCGTTTTTGTGGACGTGATAGATGCCACAGTCCTCCACATAATGAAATACTATAATGCATATAATAGATATTCCCATCAGAACACCACGGTAATCGGAGATGATATCCCATGTGTTTTTCTTTTTTGTTGTAATTGTTTTCATAGATAAAACCCTCTTTAATATATTTTTAAGTCAAATATGTAAAAATAATCATACAGCAAAAAAAGCGACTTGTACATAGGTGGAATCTTAATAAATATAACAGGTACTTGTATGCAACAGGGATATGATTTATAATAAATTCAATTATGTTTACAAATAATAGAGGAGTTAGGAAGAGATGCGTTTAAGCGGATTGAAAAAGTTTTTTAGTAGAGATACAGATAAAAAAGATGAAAAACTTGAAATAGAGATTAAAACAGAAGAACGGGATATAGAGCAGGAAAAACAGGCACTGGAGCAGGAACGCCTGGAGGAAAAGGAACGTCAGCAGGCATTGATCGATGAGGAAAATGCGAGAGAGGTAGCAGAGGTTCACCAGATCTGCGCGGGAAAAGAAAAGGACAAGGTATGGGCGTTCTGTGCCGGACAGTACAGTAATGATTTTCGGGGGAATCCAAAATATCTGTTTTTGTATATCAATAATTATAGAAAAGATATTGTTCCATACTGGCTGTGTGATGATGTAGAACTGATCGAGATGATCCGTGGTATGGGCTTTCATGCATATCGCATGGGAACACCTCAGGCAGAAACGATCATCAGCTATACCGGCGTACTGGTTTCTGAGCAGGTAAAGGCATTTATTCCGGATGGACTGGAACAAGCAAAGTATCTGAATCTCTGGCACGGTGTTGGCGGTGTAAAGGTTGTAGAGCGTAAGATCAAAGAAGGACGTTTACTGCCGGAACTTGCAAAGAAATATATTGCAAGAAATGAATATTATCGTACCTATGAATTATATCTGGCACCATCTGCATTTATCGAGAATATAGCAAAGGCGGAGCTTGGATTAACGGAGAAGCAGATCGTAAGAGCCGGATATCCAAGATGCCTGTATCAAGCGAATTATAAGAAGATTGAAACATATGATCATGATCTGATCGGACAGAAGGGGCTTCCGGAGGATACCAAGATTGTTGCATATACACCAACGTATCGGAATAATCCGGATGGTGAGCTGTTCTCCAAGGCAATTCCGGATATTGACCGTATCATAGAGGTATGTGAGAAAGAGCATCTGTTGATGATATTTAAGATGCATCCGCTGCTTGAAAAGGAACAGGGCTTCCTCTGGGCAAAGCAGAGATATGCAGATTGTAAATGGCTTTTGTTCTGGGATAACACCAATGATTTCTATGAGATCTTGGATAAGATCGATCTGTGTATCATGGATTATTCCTCTATATTTACAGATTTTATTGCGGCAGGCTGCAAGCATTTCCTGCGGTATGCGTTTGACTTTGACAATGACGATCTGGATTTCCCGATGGATTATGATGAGGTTACACCGGGCCGAAAATGTAAGAATTTTGATGAATTGGTTCAGGCACTTTCGGAATATGAGAAAGACGACATCAGCGATAGTCTGGATCGGATCAGTAAGCTGTACTGGGAGTATTCTACTTCAGACAGTATGGATAAGATCATTGACAGCACGATCGCATTTGTACCGGAGAAGGTAGAGCTTCCAACTCTGTATAGCTTTGATATCTTTGATACGCTGTTTTCCAGAAAGGTACTCGATCCGGTTGGCATCTTCTACTATGTACAGGAAAAAATGCAGGAGGATGGAGGGTTCCCAAGAGCGCTTGTTCTGAATTATCCATCGATCCGTAAAACATCAGAAGCAAATGTAAGAGAATATTATAATAAATCAATTGCACTTCGTGAATCAGAAAAGGTTGAGATTCAGTTTGATGAGATCTTTGCCCGTATGGCATCCGTATATAATCTGACAGATGAGCAGGTACAGAAGCTAAAGGCTTGGGAGCTGGAATGTGAATATGACAATGTAATCCCGTTGCCGGAGCAGATCGATATGATTAAGAAATATCTGGCACAGAAAGATACGGTTATTCTGGTCAGTGATATGTATCTGCCGAAGGATGTGATCCTTGAGATGCTCCGCAGAGCGGAGCCGATGTTAACAGAACTGCCACTGTATCTGTCCTGTGAATATGGAGTCCAGAAGGTATCACAGCAGTTATTCTTTGAAGTATTTGCAAGTTTTGAACCATATTATGATTTTAAGAAGTGGGTTCATTATGGTGATAATCCGATTGCCGATCACAATCCGCCAAGAAAGATTGGAATCGAAGTAAGACAGGTTGCAAAACCGGAATTTTCCGATATTCAGACACAGTTGGTAGAACAGCTTGGAACGTATGATTCCTATCTGGTGGCTGCACTTCAGACCAGAATGGCTGCAAAGGCAGTATATACAAGAGATGAATTTGTATCCACATTCGTGACGATCTGCATGGTTCCATATGTAGACTGGGCGCTTCGGGATGCAATCAGAAGAGGATATCAGACGTTATATTTCATTTCCCGTGACGGACATCCATTAAAACGGATCGCAGATGCGATCATTGAGGCGCGGGGACTTAACGTAAAGACAAAATACATCTATGCATCCAGAAGAACATGGAGAATCCCTTCTTTTATCCATGAGGTTGACCGTGAATTCTGGGAGCCATATGGCAGTTTTGGAAATATCACTTCTAAGGACAAGCTGTTAAAAGCAATGGATCTGACAGACCGTCAGTTCCGTAAGTTTTTCCCGGCGGTTGTTCTGGATGGAGTTAATTTTACAGATAAGAAAGTATTAAATGGTCTAATCGACATATTTAAAAAGTCCGAAAGCTATAATCAGTATTTGATGAAAAAGGGAGCAGAAGAACGTGTACTTGTCAGCAGATATCTGGAGCAGGAGATTGACCGGACAGAGAAATTTGCCTTTGTGGAATACTGGGGCAGAGGTTATACACAGGACTGCTTTGTCAGACTGTGGCATGATATTGTAGGGGAAGAAGTGGATGTACCTTACTATTACAGTAGAACGGTACTTCCGACGATCGGTCATTCCGTACGATATAATTTCACGACCAATAATACGGCACAGTTCTTTATGGAAGGTATCTTTGCCAATATGCCATATAAGAGTATTGAGAAATACCAGGTTATAGATGGTAAGGTAGAACCGGTCATTGTTCCGGTTCCACACGATACGAGCCTTTTTGACTCCATGCAGAGACTTCTTCCGGAATTTGCATATCAGTATGCGAAGCTTCCACTTCATACACCGGAAGATACAGACCGGATGCTGTATGAATTTGCATTGAATTATTATAGAAATAATCTGGAAAATGAGGAATTTGCTGAGCAGATCGGTGGGCTGGTAGATTCGATTTCCCTCTATGGTAAGAAGCGTGAATTTGCACCGCCATTTACCATGAAGATGTTAGACAGCTTTGCGTCGAAGGAGAAAACCCGTGGAATGGGAAGTGTTACGACGAGTATCACCATGTCTGTAACCCGTGCTTCGGAAGAAGTAAAGAGACGGTATTTTGAGATGTACCAGATCATGCCGGGTGATGGATATGCTTCCGGTAGACTGTTATCAGAAGGAGAACTGGAAGAGAACAGAAAATACAAAGAGAAATACGAAGAGATCAAGGAGCGTGCAGAGCGATTTGCCGAATTATATGACGAGGCATCGGATGTATACGGTATTGAGAACAAGATCGTATTTGTAACAAATGCGAAGAATTTTACATCCGGATATCTTGGCAAGATGGCAGAAATGATGAAAGCACATAAGGAATTTTCGGTTGTTTTGCTTCGCATGGGTAATACCAAAAAGACGGATGAAGAGATTGCAGCGATTGTTGCATCTGCAAGATACATTATTGTTCCGGCAGCGATCCACCTGTTCTGTCGGACATCCTTCAGAATGGGAACAGATATGATCATGCTTCGTGATAATGCATTTAACCTTTATAATCAGGGGTATGAGGTTCGCTATTTCCTCAAATGGAAGCAGAAATATTTTGATTATGTCCTGAATAATGATACGGATATCCTTCAGGTTCCATCGGAACATCAGAGAGCGGAATTTGATAAGCAGTTCTCGCCAAAGGAAATGGATCGGGAAGTTCTGTATGGAAACTGCAGTACGGATATGTATTTTGATAAGGACTTCATCAGTGAGGCAAAACAGAAGCTGCAGGATCTTTTCCCGGAGACAGCAGACAGAAAGGTTATCCTGTACATGCCAACGCTTCGTAGAGTGAATTCCAGCAGCATATGGGCGAGAATCTTCAATATGCAGGCATTAAGCAAACTGATCGGTGATAAGTACTGTGTGGTTGTCAGCCTGAATGCGATCCAGAGCAAGAATGGATTTAAGAATGAACTGGAAGTAGAAGGCTTCAGTAAATGTATTAACAAGAACAATGGTATGACGATCCGTGCCTTAATGGTAGCAAGTGATGTGATCGTAGGTGATTACAGAGATTCCTTCTTTGAGACAACGATTCTGCGTAAGCCGGCATATTCGACCGCCTATGATTATGAGAAGATCATCAAGGGGCTGAATATGTCCCTGCATGCAAATGCATTTGATCAGAACCTGTTCTGCCCGATCGTCAGAACCGAACAGGAGCTTGCGGATCAGTTGAAGCAGATCGATCACTATGATTATCAGAAGATGGATCAGTTCCGGGAGAAGATGTTTGCAAACTGCGACGGACATTCCATGGAGCGTGTGCGTGATTATCTGCTTGCACATTACAAGGATTACGATAATCTGGTTACAAAGGATGAGCAGAAAAAGAATAAAGAATTTTATGAGAAATATCAGGAGCTGAAGAAGGTTGCGGATGAATTTGCAGAGGCATATGAGCTGGTCGTTCCGGAAACGGATATTGTAGATCAGATCGTTCTGTTATCTGAAAGAGCACTCACAAAGAATGATCCATTGTTCCAGTTGAAGGAATATCTGAAGGAACAGAAGATCTCCTGTAAGGTATTAATGCTGGATCAGAAAAAGACGGATCTTCTGCTATTAGCAAGGGAGCTTGCAACAGCAAGATATATTGTGACTTCAAAACCTGTTTCGATCCTGTGTCGCTGTGAACTTCGGGAGGAAACAGAGCAGATTATGTTGCCGGAGCTTGCATTTTCATTATATAAGAAAGAACTTCAGGCTGTTGATGAGATCAGGTGGAAGAGAAAGGGTGCGCATCTTGCTGCACAGAATCCGGTTTCGGTGCTTCAGATTCCGTCTGAAGGACAGGAAGATCTGTTCCGTAAGACCTATTCCGGAAATGGAAATGTTTATTGTGGACTGAAGGGAAGCTGCAATACGGATCAGTATTTTGACCAGAAGCTGATAGAGGAATCCAGAAATGCACTTATGAAGTTGATACCGGAGCTGAATGGACGTAAGATCATTCTGTATATGCCAAGCTGGAGAAAAGATAAAGAAACCAGAAAGACGGCGATGCTTTCTCTGAGCAAAATGCAGACAGCGCTTCAGGATAAGTACATGGTTGTGCTTCATTTTGATCAGGCAGGTCAGAAGGAAAAGGACCTGAAACAGTACGAGATCCCTGGTTTCTGCAAGGTGCTCGAAAAAGAGATTCCGGCACGAAGACTGCTGATGGCAGCCGATGTGATCGTAGGAGATTACAGTGCTTTATTCTTTGAGAGTGTGCTGCTTGGAAAACCGATGTATTCATCTGCATATGATTATGAGACATTTATAGAAAAAGACAGCATTCAGATGACAGCAGAAGAATTTGCAAATGAAATGTTCTGTCCGATCGTGAAGTCTGCAGAAGATCTGGTGAATGAGATCCGACAGATTGAATCATATGATTATCAGAAGCTGGAAGTATTTAGAAAAGATGTATTTGCTGACTGCGATGGCAATTCAGTCAGACGAGTTGCAGAATATCTGCAGCAACAGAGATAGAAAATGTGACAACAATACAGGAGCCGTTCCCGATTATGGGGAGCGGCTCTTTTTACTTTATAGGAAAGTTTGTCTTATAAAGTAAAAAACTTCAGAAATTTGTTATGCGAAGAGAGCGTTTCTTTACGGAATAAACGGAATATGGGATTCCTGTTTATATTTATAAACAATTAAGGTGAAAATATATTGAAATGAAGATTCGGTTGTGTATAATATTAAGTATCTATATTCAGGTATAGTAGTTTTCTGCGCTCAAAATTAAAGAGGTGCGTATAATAATATATCTGAAGGAAGCAACAAAAGAACAAAGAACAACAAAGAAAAAGAGAATAAGAACAACAAATGGAGGTAAAGAGAATGGGAAGGAAAAGCAAAAAAGTAGTTGCGCTTTTACTGGCATTGCTCATGGTCTTCTCAGTTTGTTCACCAATCAGTGGTGGAGCAGGTCTTGGAAGTACCAGTGCAAAAGCTGGAAACAGTGCACAGCCGGCAACGGCATCGGATGCGGAGGAAAGTGAGAAAGGAATCACGCCTTTGGCAAATCCGAATGGACTGACTCTCAGTGACTTTGAAATTACTGTGAATGGAACGGTAGTCAAAAATGATTCAAACGTGAAAAATGGAGACAGCGTTGGAATATCATTTAAATGGGCAATCGCTAACAATTCCGGTGTAAAGAATTTTGAAGTCGACCTGAAATCACAGGGAATTGATATTAACGATTATACAGAAACTGTTCTATATGATGAAAGTGGTATAGATGTTGGTACCTGGTATATACAAGAGGGCAAATATTATATCACTTTAAGAGATGAGTTCCTGGAAGAAAGTGAGATCAATGGATGGGCGAACATCGACGGAACGGTTGATTTTTCATCGTCTGATCTGGATACAGAAGACAAAGGAAAGATCAAGATCGGAGATGCAAGCTTTACTGTTAATGTTGATCTGAATGAGGTCGAAAGCTATGCGGAATCAAGCAAAACCAAAGGAGATGTAACGTGGAATGCAGATGGTTCCCTTAAGCAGTCTTATGAGGTAACAGTTACGGCCAAAAACGGAAAGGTTACACTTGGAGAGGCAACAGAATCAATGGGTTCTGCACTCGAAAATATGTCAAATATCCAGGTGAATGGAACCAGTTATGCAAGCTGGTCAGAAGCACAGGCTGCATTATCCGGTATGGTACTTGACAGCAAAGATGAAGCTACAAAAGCAGCTAAGATTACATATGATGTTACAGTCAGTGCTGCAAATGTAAAGGATGCTTTTAAAGAAAGCGATATTGAAGTTTTCAATAATAAGTTCTCTATCAAATATAAGACAAACAAGGACAATGATAAAGACACCAACAGTTTTACAACAGGTTTAAATGTCAAGAAGCCTTCGTTATCCAAAAATGGTACCTGGAATACAGATGCTTCCGGTAATAAGAAGTCAATCACCTGGACCATTCAGATCACATTAGGTGATCTGACGAAGAATCCGAATTTTGATATTAATAATGTAGCAATCAAAGATACATTAGGAAATTATCTGACAGCAGCAGGACTTCCTGCAGGTGTTGATCTGTCAGCCCTGAAACTGAGCGATTTCTCAGAAAACAGCGGTACATATACATTTACATATACAACGGATGTAGCGGATGACGCTCTGAATTCTGCACTTCCAACTGTACTTAAGAATGATGTAGATGTAGATTTTGACGGAACAAAATATGATAAGTCCAGTTCCCTTCAGACAGATGGCAAGGGAATTCTGGATAAGGAATTTGTAAAAGCAAATGCAGATGGAACATTGACCTGGAAAGTATCGATCAGTGTACCGGCATCAGATACGATCACAGACGTAGAACTTAGTGACTATGACAAAACGCATGGATATTACCAGTATTTTAATACTACTGTAGTGGTTGATGGTGTTACAGCCATTGATAATGGTGCTATGGTAAGTGGAAGCGGCATTGTTTCAACTGTTTCACAGGCGAATAACTGGGGACTCAGATTTACTTTTGATAATGCGTACATTGCATCTAAAAAAGGAAAGGTAATTGAGATTACTGTTAATACTATTCCGCAGGCAATCGGAGATGGTGCAGAATTTATTAACCATGCAAATCTTACATATAAAGATGCGAATGATAATAAATTTTCTGCAGATGCACAGGCAACTTATAAATATACAAATAGCCTTGAAAAAAAAGGTGAAGTCAGCTCAACTAAGCTGAATACGATCAATTATACATTGTCTGTTAATATGTCTGAGATTTCCAACGACTTGCAGGTTGGAGATGTGATCACTATTACAGATACATTGCCGGACACAATGCAATTTAATGATGATGCCAAGCTTCAGTTCAAGAAATGGCAGAGTCAGTGGTATGCACAAGAAGATGGAAGTCCGATGGCTATTACTGGCAGTATCAGTGGACATACCATTACATATTCGATACCGGTTACTCAGCAGGTATTAGATGGAATCACAAATGTAGCATCCGGTACACAGTTTTCAAAGTATATAGCGGATATTACATATTCTGCTTCTGTGGCAGATGATGCATTAACAGATTATGTTAAGAATGGTACTGCGATCAGTGTAACAAACAATGCAGAAGTTTCTTATAATGGAGAGACCAAAGGTAATGGTTCAACAACGAATACATTGACACCTGGAGATACAGTTAAGAAGTCAGGTGTATATATTCTGGATCAGAAGAAGAACAATGGTGAATCTACAACAGTCAAGGATCAGGTTGTGGAATATACCGTATATGTCAATACAAATGCTGCAAAACTTGCAAATGGAAAGACAATCTATGCCGAAGATAAAATGGGTAGCGCATTGATCTTCCAGGTTGATTCTCTTCACATTTATGAATATACCGGCGAAGGAGATCCGGAAAAAGACAGTTCAAACTGGACGGATGTTACTTCCGGATGTGCTTATTCATATGACAGCAACAGCAGAACTGTAAAGATGGCTTTGCCGGATAACAAAGCACTGAAGCTTGTATACAGAGCAGAAGTTAATCAGGTATTTGGTGGTTCACTGAATGCTTCCAATGCTTCGAACAGTTTCAGCCTTACAGGCTATACAGGATCAAACGGATCAACAAATACAAGTATTTCAACAGTTGTCCAGAAACCGAACGTATGGGCAGAATCTGTAACAGGTACGATCACATTGTATAAGTACTGGACAGATAGCAATAAGCAGATGCAGATGTTGAATGGCTCGACATTTGCCCTGTATGAATGTAAGAAAAATGCTACAGGTGAGTGGACAAAGGATATTGATCCTACACCTGTTATGACGAATATATCTTTAGGTGCTGATGGTACCAAGAAGATTAGCGGTCTTGCATATGATAAGGTATTTGCACTGTATGAAACAACTGCAGATGATAATTTTGAAGTAAATAAAGATCCATATTACTTTATGGTAAGTAAGAGTAACAGTGATGTGGTTGCTCCGAGCTGGGTAGATCAGCGATTTAACAGCGGTTATCTGTATTATGAGAATAAACCGGGCAGCTTTACAGTTAAGAAAACGGTTGATGGCAATACAGACTCACTGCAGGGTTATGATGAATTTACATTTAACCTGACAGAAATAAACAAACCAAGTTTTGCCGCTGGAAAAGTAACTTATTCTACAAAATCAGGCGGAGTTGGAAAAACTGTAACTTCCAGTACAGTTACCGGTGTAGGAAGCTTTGGAGAGATTCAGTATGACACATCTGATATCGGAAAAACATTTTATTATGTAGTATCTGAGCAGGAAGGTACTGTCCCTGGAATGACATATGACGCTTCCTTCTATATTATATCGTTGGAAGTAGATGCAAATGCAGCATCAGGTATCTATACCAAGAATGTGTCCGTTCAGAAATATGAATCGGATGGAACACCGGTTACAGGTTCCTATTCTGCAGATGCTTTAGGATTTGATAATTCTACAGCACCAAAGAAGGGTAATCTGAAGCTTGAAAAGGTAGTAAGTGGTGCTTATACGCCAGCTGCAGGAACAACATATAAGATTTCTGTAAAGAATAAGACAACAAATAAATACTATGACAAAGATGGAAAAGAAAGTGCTGCTCAGGTATATATTGAAGTACCGGCCGATGGAAGCGTAACGATCAAGGATCTTCCGGTAGGAACTTATATAGTAGCTGAGGATAAAACGGATGCAGCAAAAGCTGGTTATGCATTAACAGTAACCGGAACGGGGGATGTTAAGGTAACTAAGGATACAACCACGACAACAACCGTAACGAATACTTACACCCAGGATAAGGGAAGCTTAACAGTCGCCAAGGCAGTTGTAGGATATGACTTTGGAGCAGCAGGCAAGAACTTTACAATTTATGTAACAGATGCAAATGGAAAGTATGTCAAAGAGGATGGAAGCATAACAGCAACCAAGACAGGAATCAGCGTGCCGGCAAACGGAAGCGTAACGATCAATGACATACCTGTAGGAATTTACAGTGTAAGTG